>LULN01000115.1_pt1 | contig 37612 bp, 53 predicted proteins | sample 728131 | NCBI WGS metagenome assembly LULN01 (sample SAMN03860288, study PRJNA289734) | marine metagenome | biome: seawater column; feature: ocean; material: water; isolation source: Red Sea water column Station 149 - depth 100m | place: Saudi Arabia: Red Sea | collected 2011-10-15 | depth 100 m
AGACTCTACTCTAAAATCTACATCTGCACTACTCTCATTAAATACGGTTTCGTTGAAATTCATATACATTCTAACGCTTTCTGATCCACCAACCATTGTCGTAATAAAATAACGACCATCTTCTGTGCCGTCTGTAATATCGTATGTTTCAGCATAGGCTTTAGCATAACTTATAGTTTCGCCAGCACTATTCTCGCCATCATAATGAATCATTCCTATCATATCTCCGTCAGCAGGACTGGCAGAGTTTCTATATAGTACGAGATTAGGTCCAACATTTGCGTCTGCATCTGTAGAAATAAGAGAAAGCGTATCGGTATTATCTGCTGTTGTAATTGTTATACCAGAATCTAAATCTAGTACATCTGGTGATACTTTAGTTATTGCCATTATGCGTTCTCCAATGTTTCAATTTTTTGTTTTAATTCTTCGATCTGTTCTTGTTGTTCTTGTACTGCTTTAATCAATGGTGTTACAAGTTTGCTGTAATCCATACTATAATACTCACTTTCTTCGTCTTTAATTACACATTCTGGCATAACTTCTAAAACTTCTTGAGCAATCATTCCTTGGGCAGATTTACCAGAATTTTTCCAATTAAACGAAACAGGGTTTAACTTATTTATTACTTCAAGTCCTTTTGCTTCGCCTGTTACATCTTTTAATCTGCCGTCTGATGAAGTATTAAAAGCTGTTGCATCGTCTGAGACAGAAATAGATCCAACACCAGTTCCAGCGTGATAAAAGATTTGAATATTTCCCTCTGAACCATATCTATTAAGGTAAAGAGAAGGTGCGCTATTACGTCTGTGTGCTGCATATCCATCTTTGTCTAATGTATGACCAAGAGTGTTACTGGTAACTGAATCATTTGTTGTGCCTACAAGAAAACCATTTGAAGTAAATCTACCACGTTCTGCACCTGCGTTTACAGCAAAACGAAGTGACCTTCCACTTTGCTCATACTCAATGCTTCCATCGTAAGCATCTGTGTTTGAGTCATTTGCTCTAGCAAAACCAAGCATTCCAGAGCTATCAGCACCTGACCATATAGTCATTCCTTCGTTGCCTGCTCCATCACCAACCACAAGTCGCTGTACTGCTGCATGCATGCCTCCTGGACCTGCTGTGTTACCAATTCCCATGCCATTTGCGTTTATAGCTACTTTATCTGATCCATCGACAACAAAGGTATGAGCATCACCAGAAACAACACCATAATTTAAACCGCCACTGTGCGCAGTAATAAACTGCTCATCTGTTCCATCTTCAATTATAATCTTTGTATCGCCTGATCCTGTTATATGTAGATCAGCAGATGGGGAAGATTGATTTATACCAACTTTTGCTTCATCTAGTGTAAGTGTTTCATTTAAATCACCAGCAGCTTGAACAAAGAAAGATAAATTACCTTTGTTTGATGCGCCTTGACCGGGATCGTGTGCAACACCTCTTATCTCTGCATAAGTTTCTTTTGTACCACCATCTTTTTCATCACCTGTAAAACGAATAACACCAACATCTGTATTGTCACCAATACCGCCTGTTGTTTCATCGTTTAAGTACAACTCAATAACTGCTGCATCGTCTGTGTCAGCGTTTTGGTAGTTTTCTAAAAGAAGATGTGGTGCGTTGTCTGCTGTTGAATAAATATGTAGATTGGTACTTGGACTTGCGGTGCCGATTCCTACGTTTCCTGAACCATCAATAACTAATCTATCATCGGTACTTGCTGTTCTAAATGACATAACATCATTAGACTGGTTATAAGCAATCAACCCTTCAATCGTTGTATCTTCACCATCATTGAAAGCTACATATCCTGTACTTGAAGCACCTGTTGAAATAGTCATACCACCATTTCCAGAATCCCTAATGACAAAATTGTTTGTGTTTGAGTTATACGAACCCGGACTTGAAGTTCCGATTCCTAAACCAGTAGAATCAAGAATCATCCTTTCAGTTCCACCAGTATCGAATCTTATTTTATCTTCGTCACTACTTTCTTCTACTTGAATCATCGTATCACTGTCAGCATCTAACAATTGTGTAGCTGTTGTAATACTTGTAGTTGTTGCTGTAATAGCTTCTACAGCTACACACTGGTGCTGAAGTCAAAGTCAATGTAGTATCCGAACCATCACCTGTCATAGTATTGATTACTGGTGCTGTTCCTCCTGCACCTGCAATAGCTCCCCAAGAATCTGTGTAGCCTTCAAAGTCTCCTGTCGTTGTATTGTATCTAAAATAACCTGCTGCAGGACTTCCCGGTCTTTGTGCTGTTGTACCGCTTGGTACGTGTATAGCATCTGTTACAGAACCAATATCTAAAGATACGTCAGGCGAAGCATTACCTACACCTACACGATTGTTAGAACTGTCAACAACAAGAGTACTTGTATCTATTGTTAATCCTGTGCCTGTAATGTCTCCAAAGACTGCATTACCTGCTGAACCTGAGAAAACTTCTGAAGAGTTTGATGCATCAGGAACAAATGTAAATGCTGAAGCACTATCGTCATAACCAAAGAATCCAAGTTTTGCAGCACTTCCATTATGCCATCTAAACTCAATACCTCTATCTTTGTTATCATCAGAACCCGGAGCAGAATCTCCGCCTAGTGTAAAGATTGGGTCATCTACTGTAACTGTTGTACTGTTGACTGTAGTAGTTGTACCATTAACTGTAAGATTTCCACCGACAGATACAGCACCTGTAGTTGTTAAAGAGTCTACATAAGCATCTTTCCAACGTACAGAACTAGAACCTAAATCTACATCACTATCTGTTTGTGGTCCAAAAATACCATCGGCTACATATACTTGCTCTGCATTTGCTGCATAGAAGTGTATTTCGTCTGCTGTTTCAAAGTCTATTTTAGTTTGATCGTCTTCACCAATTTTAATATCTGTAGCTAGTAGTGAAGTAATTCCTGTTTGAGCTGCATCAACTGCAAGGTCTATAGTATTATCACCGTCTTGGAATGTAACTGTAATACCGCTTTCAGTATTACCTGAGAACATTGCACCTGTTAAGTCTGTAACATACTCATCTAAAGCTGTACCATCAACTGTAATTGCATCGGCTTCTAATGTTCCATCAATGTCTGCATTACCTGATACATCTAAAGTAGTTAAATCAAGTTCTCCTGCAATCGTAACATTTCCATCGGCTAATGTTATTAAATCCGTATCTGATGTATGTCCTATAGTTGTACCATTAACTATTACATTATCAACCGTAAGTGTTGTAAGCGTTCCAAGACTTGTAATGTTTGATTGTGCTGCTCCTGTTACTGTAGCTGCTGTACCGCTTGTATTACCTGTTACATTACCTGTTAAATTACCTGTAAATGAAGTAGATGTCAATACTCCACTAGAAGGATTATAAGTAAGTCCTGTATCAGACTCTGCTCCCTGTGATCCTGTTGCTCCATCTACAAATATAGGATATACAGTTTCATCTGCGCTGTTATTTGCAGAGACTGTAATATTATCAGCAGTACCTGTAGTGTCTTGGTTAAGTGTGCCAATTACAAAATCTAGTGTGTTGTCTCCATCTTCGTAAGTAACAGTAATATTAGTCTCAGTATTTGAAGATACCATAGCACCTACAGTATCTGCAATATATTCATTTAATGCAGTTCCGTCTACTGTATATGCATCGGCTTCTAAAGTTCCGTCAATATCAGCATCTCCACTAATATCAAGTGTAGCTGCATCAAGCTCGCCACTAATGGTTATATTTCTACCACCAGTAATGTCTTTGTTTGAATCTGTTATAATAGCTTTGCTTGCTATAACAGTTCCGTTTGTAATTCCATCTATAAGATTAATATCTGTAGCACTTGCAGTTACTCCGTCAAGTATGTTAAGTTCTGCAACTGTTGAAGTAATACCATCAAGAGCATTTATTTCTGCTGCTGTGGCTGTAACACCATCAAGAATGTTTAATTCTGCAGCAGTTGATGTAACTCCATCAAGAATGTTTAATTCTGCTGCTGTAGATGTAACTGCAGTTCCATTAATTGATAAAGCATCTGTTTCTAATGTACCATCTATATCTGCATCACCTGATACATCCAATGAGCCTGCATCAAGTTCGCCTGTAAGTGTAATGTTTCTAAAAGAAGCTGCATCTTTATTTGAATCTACGACTACTGCTTTAGAAGCTGCAACAGTTCCTGCTGTAATTCCGTCAAGCATTTCTAGTTCAGCTTCTGTTAATTCTGCACCTGAACCTAATGTAAGTGTTCCTGTTACTGTAAGATTATCGTTTACTGTTACTTCAGAAGTTGTGTGACCTATTGAAACTGGAACACCAGAAGTTGCAGTACCAATAGTGATACCGTTAGAAGTATTAGAGTTGTCTATATTTAATGATGTTGTTGCATCTAGTGAAATAGTTGTTCCATCTACTGCAAGTGTTCCGTCTATGTCTGTATTGTCTAAGTTAGAAGTTCCATCAACATCTATATCTCCTGCAACATCTAGACCTGCAGCACCTGCTAATACTAAATCATCAGCAGAAGCATCCCATAACATGTAAGCACTAGCTGTATCACCAAAGAATTTAACATCATAACCAGTATCATCTACACCAACAGTTATAGTATTATCTACTTGAATAGCACCATCAAGATTTGTTGCTCCTGAAACTGTTAATAAATCTGTGGTAATTGTACCATCAAAATAAGCATCTTTAAATTCTAAAGAACTTGTTCCTAAATCAATATCGTTATCTGTAACTGGAACAATAGCTCCGTCTTGTATTCTAATCTGCTCAACTGCAGCACTAGAAACTTCTACAAATACTCCCCAACGATTATTTGTGCTATCTACAACAATTTTATTAAGAAAATCTAAATCACCAATAGTATGTATATTACCGCCATGTCCTGCTGTACCATCGTGTCTGTGTCCAGTACTTGATGCACTACTAGAACTATATGCAAATGCGTTTACTAATTGATTATATTCATTGTTAAACAATGCAGCAGTAATGGTGTCTCCATCACTAAAACTACTTTGTCTTGTATAACTTTGTGCCATCTTTTACTCTCTCCCTGAAGGTACGTAATCTATATATATTCCATTTACTGTATAAGGTGAATTTTGATTATCGCTAAATACTCTAAAATAATTACTTTTTCCACTACCTTCTACAGTTTGTCTTGTTATTGGATCTGTTGCTGCTCCAAACTTATAACCTCCTGCTGTACCGAAAGTTGCTGTTGCGAACAGTGAAGGTTTAGGTACTGATAATGAATAATCTGTAGGTTGTGGACTATCTAAATCATCAAAATTATATCTTATTCTTAAACTTGTATCAACTTCTCCTTCTGGAGTTATTGAAACTTTTACATATTTTAAAGTTTTTAAAGTTCCTAAATCTCCGTAATCAAGATCTGGTGTTTGATATTTAGCTATAATATTACTAGCTGCTCCACCAGAATCTAAAAAACTATCTCCTGTATCGTGGTTAAATACTTTTCCGTTGTAATCACCATGATAATATTTTTCAACACCGCTTGAGTTAAAACCTGAAACGGCTGCTGCGCTTGCATCTATACCAACTGTTTCAGACCATTGAAAATTTGTAAAGCCTTGATCAGTTGTTTTTAGAGTTCCTATTATTCCTCTTGCAGAACTTCCAGAAGAAGAATCTCCATAATATAAACGATATTGTGCCTTATCTCGTATAACAATACTGCTTACATTATAACTTCCAATATTATCTGCAATGTTTTTCATTACAGGTTGAATAGGACGACTGACTGTACCAAGCTCTACGTCACCGATTCTTACTGTACCTGCTAGTGTTCTTATACCATCAGGTGCTAAAAATACTAAGTCACCACCAATTTCTTGAATGCTTCTTCCGTCTAAACAACCTATATTTTGTGTAATAGGCTCTACTGCTATTGTAGAGGAAGAATTTATATTTGTCAATTTATAAATACTATTTTTACAAAATATAATTAGATCATCACGAAAAGATCTTAGTCCAACTACTTGATCATCTAATACTATACTTCCAGAACCATCTGATGTAAAATCATCTATATCACTTGTTCCGCTATAAAATATAGTGTTTGGTGCTGTTGCTGCACCTGCTACAACTAAATGCTTATCATGTACTGTACAAAATTTTGGATAATGTGTACCGCTTACTGTTATTTCTTTTGCTTATTTGCAACCAAATTGTTCCATCTAAACTAAAATATATGTTAGTACTTGAACAAGCTATAACTCCATCAGCATAAACATGAAGACCTAATATATCGTCTTCGCTGCTTGGATTTGCTGCACTTCCTCCTCCAAAAGCCGAATAACCATTTACTCGTCTATAACCACCTGCTACATCAACTTCAAAGTTTTCTAATAATGTAGCTGCTCCCGGTCTGCGAAGCATCTCAAAAGAACTTGAGGCTTTATCAAGTCCTCCTTCACAAGCTAATGCAAAAGGTTGAGAAGCCATTATATCATATCCGTAGACATATACTTAGGAGTAGGATCTGCTAAGTTTGATCTCATTAATCTTAATCCTTTTTTATAATCGTCTAAAGCAAAAGCAGCAAGCTGTGCATTCTCTTTAAACTGTGCCATATAATATCTAGCTCTTGCCATTAATACAGGCACATACATATCAGGAAATACTATTGCATCTCCGTGTGCATCTAATGCTGTGGGTAAATCCCAAGCAAAAAACCACACTCTATAAACTTTGTCAGGTATTGGGCTTAATCCAAACTTTCTAGAATCTGGACTTCTAATTACAAATCGAGGCTCTCCATAGTTTTGTGTGTCTGCATCGTCTTGGTTTTCTGATTCTCTATAATGGTCTTTCCATTCTTCAAGAGTCATAAATGATAAATTTCTACTTGTATATGGAGCAGACTCACCGCTTACACTAATAGTTGTAAGATAAAAATCTTTCCAATCTACTGCACCATAATCTGTTGTTATACTAGAACTAGAACTTTTTAATTCATACCACCTAGTTCCTGCTGTTGTTTCTACATAAACATTTCCATACATAGGATCTGTATCACCACTTTCTCCTGTAGCTAGGAAAGACCAGCGAGGTTCTGAACTTACAATATCATTATAAGCTCTATTTACACAGTCTTTTGCAAACTGCTGAATTCCTATTGCACTACTGAAATTTGAAGATGTTAAAACAACTTCATTAGATTCTCTAAGAATTTCATTAGTTAATTGTAAATATGTTGTTGCCATTTAATTTCCTCTAGCAAGGCTTTGCTTTTTTCATAGCTCCACCACTATATGCTTTCTTTCTATTTTTCTTAGGAAAACCTGCTTGCATGTTTGCGTAAGCTTTAGGTGTTATTGTAGATTTACTTTTAGGTCTACTTGTTCCTGCTTTTTTTCTTTTGTTTATATTATCGTACAAACTCATTTTTTATCCTTTTTGTCTGTTATAGTTTTTTTGGGTCTTTCCAAAAATCCTGTCAAAATTCTTATTGTATGTTTTTCTTTCTTGAGCAGTCATTTTATTGCCTGCACTTACTAATTTTCTATTGCCTTTCTTCTTATTTTTTAAGATAATAGGTCTTGCATCTGTTGATATTTGTGGCATTTGTTTCCTTTTTTTCTAAGTATGGGGAAGGATAATATAGAATTTCCTTCCCTCACACCGTTTTTTGCTTTAATTAACGATTAGTCAATTGTATAGAAAGCAGATACTAAAGCTTCGCTACGAAGTACATCCGCGCCATAGACGTGAAGACCTCTAACGATGTCACCAAAACTGTCAGGATCACGAAGAACCTCAGTGTTAGTAATAGCTTGTGCAGTAGCAGCAGCAGAAATATGTCCAGCTAATACTTTACCACTTGCTGTAGAAGCAGCAGCAATATTATTAGATTTGTACATATCAAAGCCACGAAGCTTTCCACTTGATACTAGTCCATTACGGATAGAACCTTGTCCTGCGTTGAAGTCGACTGACATTAATTTTGAACCAGACTGAGACAGTTGCTCATACCAAGAAGGAGGAGCTACAAACCATCTTCCTTCTTCAGGAACATTTTGCTCGTCCAACAATCTAGCCATAAATGCCATTACATCAAGAGGATCAGTTCCAGTACCATCAGAACCTGTAAGGTCGATAGAGTTAGAACCGCCTTGATGTTGTCCCATTGTTTGAGTAGCAGCAGTAGCGTCTGCACCTAATATGTGATCAGGTGAAGAGCTTGATACTCCACTAAACAATTCGGCAATAACACCTTCATCAAAAGCATCTTTAAGAGCGTAAGCTGCAGAAGAGGATGCTACCTCTTTCCAGTTTACGTGAGACATAGATTTCTCAATGTCATCTACTTTAAATTTGAAAGCGTTTGCTACATCAACAGTAAGGGTTTCTTCCATGTCGGTAAGTTTGGTCTGAGTAACGTCAGCACCTCTTTCATACTGATAAACAGTAATCGTAGGTTCTTTAACGATACGTACAGTGTCTCCGTAAGCAGTAATTTCACCAGAATAATCGGTGTTTGTAATTGCTTCAGCTACCGAGGCTTTCCTAAAGAAGTTAAGAACCTTCTTGGAATAAACCTTAGGCATGAAGAAAGCATTAGTTTGACCTGTTACGGAGTTCGCAAAGTTACCATTAGTATCAGTCGATTGCTCGAATAAAGCGTCCGATTGATTATAAGCCATTTTAAGTCACCTTTAAATGTTAATAGTTATACTTTAATTGCGCACCCTACCTTCTTCTAAAGCTCGATCTATCTCTGATTCGAGACGATCAAACTCATCCATAGGTAGTGCTGCAATCTCCTCTTGAGTCCAAATTTTAGGCTCTTTTGCTTCAACAGATGTTGTTTTAGTTGACACCATTTCTGAAGCTTGAGCTTGTCTGTTTGAACTCGGCTTTTGTTGTCTTACAGATGTAGAACTTCCAACTTCCATTTTATAAAGATCTATAGCTTTACTCGCTAGAGATGCATTATTAGGATTATTATAAATCCAATCTTGTATCTCTTCAGGCTGAGTTTCTGCCCAATTATGAAAGTCATCATTGTTTCGTAAATCTGAATAGTCAGGATGTTTTTCCATCAAATCTTTTTCAGCTTCACGTCTCATAATGTCTTGTTCACGAGCTTCAATAATGGCAACCTTATCGGTTAAACCTTTTATTTTATCTTCACTCTTTAAATGAGCAACGCTTTCGACAACTTCATAAACATCAGGATATTCACTTTTAAATCGTTCTAATTCTTCTAGTGATTTAGGAGCTTCGTAAACTGGTTGTGCTTGTTGCACTTTGTTTGCTAACTCTTGTTCTCTAGCTCTGAACTCATTAAGTTTTGTATCATAATGCTTTTTAAGGTCATCATATCTTTTTTTATAGTTAGGCTGAGAGTAAGGTTTATTTTGTGTTGCTGTTTGTTCTTCAATTTGCTGGTCGCCTTCATCCTTTTCAGGTCTAGGTGCAACAAATAAACTGTCAGCAGTTAATCCTTCTTTCGGCATAACATCTTCCGTATGCCACGGTTTCTTCGCGTTATACGGATTAGGGGTTGGCTCTTCTACAGTTTCCTGTACATTTTCAACTTTTGCCATTTGTTTTCTCCTTATAGGGTTTGCGCTATCTTCAAAGTGGCTTATTACAAGAACGTCTTCTTGATAAGGGTTTGACTTGCAAAGTAGCTAAAGGTTATAATTTGATAGAGGGTTACAATAAGTAAGTAGCTCTATCGGTTTAACCGTAAACAGTTCTATACTGAGTCCGAGGATTAGCAGCTAATTGTAATTTCCTCATTTCACGTTCTGTAGGATCTACAGTTCGTTGCATAGGATTAATCATTGCCATATCTTCATCATCATCTATATAACCGCCTTCGGCTTCTGCTCGTCTAACATCCGCATCCATTTCAGCTTGTTCCATCATACCTTGTAGGTTATCAGGACCAATTTCTTCTGTGGCTTTAGCTGTTATAACGAATTCCCCATCCGATAACCTTGCAGGTATCGAATCGGAAACTTCGGATCCCGGACCTTCAACAGGTCCAGAACCAGAAAATTCTGAAGCAGTCTCTATTACTTGATCAAAGATCTCACTTAATCTTGGATCAGCAGCGAGTGCTTCTTCTAAATACATTGTGTCTTCGGGTTCTAATGTAGACTCTACAACATAGTCTACAAAGTCTTCTTCCATTTGTTCATCAGGAACCATACCTTCTTGTGCCATATCTTCGGCTTGTCCTTCTGCTAACATCTGTTCATATTCTTCGTGAGTAGCTCCGGGATGAACTGTACCATCAGGCATTGTATGTGTTGCACCTCCCATCATAGCTGCCATTTGTGCGTCTACGTTACCGCCTTCTGCGAAAGGACTCTTAAATGGTTCATCATCAATATAATCCGCAGTTGGATACCAAGAGGTAGAAAAATTATCAGGATTATATGGATCCATTTCTCTTTCAAGTCTATCAATATATCCCGGTCTTCTTTCTTTAGGATCTATGTCTTCCATAAAATCTCTTTCTGTTACAAAATATTCAACATCTGGATTTTCTTTTTTTTCTAAATCATATAACCGTCTTTCTAATTGAAAAGCTAGTTTTTGTCTTTCCATTTGTGTTTCGTATAAAATTTCTAGTTCCGTACCAGAAGGATCAAAATCATAACCTTCCATTGTACCGTCTTCATAAAATTCTTCACGAGAAATCTCAAATTCTTCTCTAGCCTCTTTAAGTTTTTTATCTGCCTTATCAACTTCTTTTTTTAATACTTTAACAACATTATCTTTTTTATGTTTAGCTAGTAATTTTCTAGACATATTAGAAAGTATTCCACCTAAGGCATATCCAACTCTTCCGCCTTTTGCAAAAGGAATATCATCTGCTATCTCATCTTTTACGGCTGTTTCTTTTATCAGATCATCATATAATCTAGATAATTGGTATTCCATACGTGCTAATTCTATTTGATCCTCTGTTGCTAAGTCCTGCCAACTTGAATATACAGGTTCACCTGTTTCTTTTTCTATTCTTTTTGCAGCATCATATGGGTTTTCTTGTTTAGAAACAATTTTTTTATGTTCTGCTATTTGAGTTTCAAATTTTTTTATTTCCTCTACTAATTTTTTAGTTTTAGGATCTTTACTATATTTTTTTAAAATAGCTTTAGAAAACATTTTAGATAAACCACCTACGGCATATCCAACTCTTCCGCCTTCTGCGTCATCATTATCTTCTTTTGCTTTTCTATTTGCTATTCGTTTTGATAGTCTTTTTCTTTTCATAGCCTGTCTTGCTTCTTGTCCTAACGAACCGCCTGCGCCTTTACCACGACCTGCACCACCCGGATGCGCACCTACACCACTTGATATTCGTTGCATATTCATTGCATAAGAACCTCCCGGTGTCATTCGATCTACTGCTCTAGGAGCAGCAACTTGATAGTCTGGAAGCTGTGCAGGTTTTTCTTTAGGAGGTTTATTAATATTGGTTGCAATTCCTTGTTGACCTGCTAAAACTGCAGGATTTCCTAATTCATTTACTACTGCGCTAATACCACTTCCTACTGCAGAACCTATAGCCTCTACTGAAGGCATATAAACACCACCTGCAGGTGTCATTTGAAAACCACTTCCTTCGTTATATTGTCTTCTTTTAAACATTGTCTCCCTCTTTAATAGCTATTTCTATATCATCCTTTAGCTGCTCTAAGCGTGCCAGAGAACTGATCTTCCCCTGACTGCGGTACATTTCCTGTTCCGATGTTGCCACCACCAGTGCCTGTAACTCCGAGTTCTTGAGGTTGGCTAGGTGCTGGAGGAGTGCCTCCCATAGCAGCTTGTTGTTGGTTAGCGGTCGGATCTTCTGCGCCAGTTTCTTGTTGAGCATTTTGCATTCCTATTATTTGTGCAGCGATAGCAGCCTCTTCAGGATCGTTGAGTATTTCATCAGGATCTAAGTCTAGAGTATATGCTAGTTCGCTAATTAGTTTTGATACTTTAATGAATGGTGCAATCGTAGGATTTTGTGCAGTCTGTAAGAACATAGTTAGTCTTTGGCTTCTTACTTCTTTCTGCATTAAACTACTTGTACCCATTGCGTTAATTTCTAAATCTCCAACAGTATCTAAGTCTTCTTCTATAAACTGCATATTCCAATGGAAGTATGCTTCACCTAAAGGTTTTAAAAGAAAATCATCAATATTTTTAACAACTGTTTTAATATTTAAACTTGAAGCACCAAGAAGCATTGACATACCTGATGCTGTTCTTGTCATACTTTGCACACCTGTTTGTCCATGTGAGTATGAAGGTATTCCTGTTTGTTCGTCTGCAAGTTGTCTAAACTTGTCAAACATCATCATATTTTCTGGTGCTGTATTTGGAAACTTTAATCCGTGTATAGCTTGTCCCGGCATACCAGCTTGTCTGCGGAATATCTTACCGGGATATATTTCCATTGATTGTCCACCTACCAATGCAGAGTCGTCTACATCAAAGACTAATGAACCTGCAAGTGCTAAGTTATCAACAGCCATACGTGCATGTCCGTTCATGATTTGTTGAGAGTCTGCCATGTTTTCAGGTACTCCAATACCAAAGAAACTATATGGATTTCTTTCGTAAGGGAACGCGTGATATGGAATTTGTGGTGGAGTAAATGGATTAATAACTGCTCTTAATAACATGCTCCCACAAGTCATATTCTAATATCTCATAGCGATCTGTACTATAGTCTTGAGTATTATTATCCTCATTAAGTTGGTTTTCAAAATACTTTTCTTCGTAATTAGGTCCTTCACTTAGTGTATTTCTAATTGCATCTTTATCAAAGTATGGAAGATTTCTTAATCCTCTTAATTGACTTCTGTTAAACTTATGTCTATGTATAATAAAATCACATTCTTCAATTGATGTAGCGTTTGGATCAGGATAAAAATCCCAACAGCTTACAAACTCTACACGAGGAACTCTTACTTGCACAGGCTCATACTTTCTTTCCTTACCTTCTTTATTCCAACGATGTAATGTTTTATTAAAACTAAATGGTCCTTTAATAATGCCTGTACCAAGCATTGCTGATTCAAATAAAGCATTTCTCAATTCAGATACACCATTAGATTCTTCGAGTTGATCATGAATTAGTTTTTCCATGTTACGTGCAGCTTTCTGTGCTGGACTTATTTCAGGAACTTGTGGGATTGCAGATAAACCTGCTTCAAGAATTACTCTACCTTCTTGGTCTGTATAGTTATCTTTTAAAGAACTTAAGAAATTTTCACCTTCTTTAAAAGTAGCTCCGGGCAGTAAAACATTTCCGTCGCCTTCGTAACCGACATCGAAAGGGTTACTCTGTGATTCAGCGTCTTGTTCTACCTCCACATCTCCTAGACCTTGTGGTGCTTCGATGCTCATAGGAGAAGTATTCATGGTTACACGAGCATTTCCTGCAATGCCTTCTGGCATTTTGGTTTCTTTAACCGACAAAGGAAATTGCCCAGAGCCGAATAAGACATCTACTAATTGACCATAAGCAGCTACTGTCTTAGTCTTTGTAACTTTTATAAAAACTCTAGATTTTTCACTTTCTCTAAATCTAACACGTTTACCATATAAACCTCTAAAGTTCTGATAAGAGTTTAACCATCTTGACTCATCTGTTCTTCTTGCAGTTTCACATGCGCTAAATCTAGACTTAATTAAACCTACAAGATTTCTAGATTGCTCATATTCAAGCTTTAATGTTTTTCCGTGTTCATTCTCTACTTCTTCATAAATGCTGTCTGCATTTAAAAAAGTATTAAAATTATTTTCTTTTTCTGCCATTTATTTAATATCCAAATTCTGAATCTGAAGGATCATATACTTGTCGTTTAATTCGTAACATTGTATCAAACGGATCATCTAACCTTGGTCTACTCATAATTAAATAACGCAACGCATCATATGCATGATCCGGTGCATTTGTATCAACATCTTCAGGATTCTTTTTAGAAAGAGGAATCCCTTGTAGTTCTTTTATTACATTAACACATGTATTAAAAAATTGCAAACGAGGTCGACCTGTTTGATTTCTACGTTTCAAATGCTCGTGTATTTGCACTTTGCCTGCTACTCTGTTTTTATCTGCTCTTCGTAATTTGTGTCCTGCCTTTAAAAGCATTTCACCTATTGTAGGACCTGTATATCCTGTCCTTGCCCAAGCAGCAGTATCTAACACTCCCATTACTGATTTGACTTCTCCCATTTCCATTTCGGTAATGAGTTCGCCGAGAGCTTCCCCTGTAAGACCCTTTTTGTAAAGTTCTCTATATATAATGATGGTCTTATCCTCAGGATCGATAGCTGCCCAAAGGCAACAACTCTCAGCCGCGTAGCCGTAATCAATTCCTTTTACTCTCTCCCAATGGATCGGAATCTCAAAAGGAGGAATAACATGATGGTCTGTATTAAACTCAACAAACGCTGCGCCTTCGTTTACTTCCCAATTACCTTCCAGAAGTTGCCTTCTTTGAATAGCAGGAAGTGACATAAGCATTCGCTCGTATTCACCATCCTCTGCTAGATAAGGATTATCTACCAACCTAGCAGGAATAAATTTCCTTGTTAATCCATCTGAACCTTTAAAGCTCGTATTTGATTCAGAAGGTTCTATATATCTTTTCTTTACCCAATGCGCACCAACACCACCGGGGTTTGCTGTACAACGTAGATATGTTTTAATATCTGGGTTTGTGGTTCTAAGTCTTGAAGCTAAATAGTTCCAACCAAACTCTGTAGGTAAATGTGTAATCTCATCAAAACCAATCCAACTATATGCTTGTCCTTGGTAACGATAAACATCTGCATCTTTTTCTAAAAACCCAAACTCTACCTTTGCACCGCTAGGAAAGTACCATACTTTTTCTACTTCTTTAAACCTAGCACCTTTAAAAGCTTTAGGATAAATCTCTCGTGACTTATCAATTAGCTCACGTAACTCTGGCATTGTTCGTCTTAATATTAAAGCTCTATGCTCTTTTACGTGACAATAGCGTAGCGGATCTATTAACATTGCAAAGCTTTTTCCGCCACCTGCTGCTCCACCATAAAGAACATCTTTTTCGCCAGCAGCCAAAAACTGCGTTTGTGGTCCTTCGTTAGGCATAAAGGAAACAGCATCACCTGTTTCATCTATATGCTTCTGAACAGCGTTAGGAAGTTTTTTTACTTCATCGGTAGTAACAACCTTGTTATCATCTAATCCACTTACTTTCTTTAAAGTTTTTTCTTGAGTCTTTAAATATTGTTTTTTATTTTTAAGTTGAGACTCTAACTTTTTAATTGTTTTTTTCTTAGACTTTAAAGATTGTCTAGCTGCAATCTTAGCTTTTGTCTTAGAATGAAAGTTGTAATTACTTTTACTTCCTTTTGGTCTTCCTGCTTTTTTCTTAGGAGTCCCATCTTTCTTAAGTATAAAGTCGCCTTTAGAATCTGTCAAGTAAAGATTTGGATTTATTTCCCAGTCTTTCTTCATATTTTTTATCTACTACCTTTTTTAATCCCATTCTTGATAGCGATCTAGCAGTCTTTGTTTTTAATATTTCTACACCTACTGCAAGACTAATGGATTTATTATGTACCATTTCTGTTACTTTGTCAAGCTCTTCTAACTCAGAAGCAATGGGTCGTAAGTACCCTTGAACTTCTTCGTCAAGCTCATAGCCAAAAGGAATAGTCGAACTCTTTCTTCTAATGTAGCCTTCAGGAATTCTTATCATTTTTCTTTTCCTTTTTCTTTTTAGGTTTATTGATTACAACTCCGGGAGAAATTTCTAAAGGTTTATCAGGGTTTTTCGTAACCAAGAAACTTAGTCTTAAACCAATCGGTTAAACCTATGTTCCAAAAGTTCATTGTTCTGTCGAAATTATCTTTCATATCTATTTACCTTTATTATATTACAAAATCTTCGCCTTCTTGCCAAGAGCAACCTGTTAGTCCTCCAGCTAGTAAAGCTTTTAATGTTCTAATTATTTCATCTACATTGCGACCAGTATCTAAAGCGTTAACTGATACGTGTTGTATTACTTGTTCTGGGTCTACAATAAATGTTGCACGTAAACAAACACCTTCTTCAAATGCAACTACACCTAAATCTTCAGATAATGAAAGACCACAATCTGCTATTAGTGGATGTCTAATGTCACTTATAAGTGGATTACTTTGTTTCCAGTTGAGTTTACAAAACTCGTTATCACCGCTTACACCCATAACAAACACATTCTCGTCAACTAATCGATCCATTTCTGCAATCTCAGTTGGACATATAAATGTAAAGTCTTTAGGATAAAAGTATATAACAGACCATTTATTTAAATCTGCAAAATTATATTTTATCATTTCGTTTTTTTCGTTGACTCCGTCTAAATGAAAGTCAGGAAATATATCACCTACTGTTAGCATATTGTTTCTCTCTTATTATTACCATTTAACTTTGTTTGCCCAATACGCTGCTGATAATACACCTTTGGCTATATTCTTAGCATGTCGAGCTTTAAAACTTTTACGTCTTGCTTTTTCTTTTTTTGACTTAGGGCTTTTGCCAGCACCACTTACACCTTGCTGTCCAAAGCGAATTGTTTTAATTTTATCTCCTGACTTAGCAACAACCACATGAGATTTAGTTGGATGATTGGGAGTACGCTTGGGTTTATTGTAACCGCTTACTCCTGCTCTTGCGAGTCTTGGGTCTTTTTTCTTAGGCATCTTTAGTTCTCCATATAAGTTTGATTCCTCTTCGTTCTAGTTCTTTTAATACTTTGTGTTTTTTCTTCTTAGGTGAAGATTCTTTATTTAAGTAGTCTATGAGTTCTTTCTTTGGTACTGCTTTCATGTAGTGTCGTATTGTAGCAGTCTTACCTGTACGTCTGTCGTAACTCTTTTCTGTGGGTCTGAACTTGGTAGGCATTTTAGTTTAAGTATCTGCTTTTAAGACAAGCTCTGTCGTGTCTATCTTGGTTAAGTCTTCGTAGTGTAGGATCAACTTCGTTGTACCATATAAAAGGGAACAAAGCGTGAACTGCCACACGCAGAGCCAAACAACCTAAACGAATAGAATACCACATGGCAACACTCAGGTGTTCGATGTATCCTTCGTTGGCTTCTTCTAAGTGCTTAAAGTTGATGTCTGGTTTCTTCATTTTCATATTTATTTTTTAGCCATTTTAAATGTAAATGATAATAATCTTCAAAGTTTTCATAAGGAGGTAAACCACTTCGGTGTCTTTCTAAACAATTCTCATCGTATAGGTTTCTACACCATCTTCTAAACATATCATAATCATCACTCTGCATTTTCTGTGTATTCTCCTTCTATAATGGTTATTTCTTCTTTCTCTGGCATAATAAATATACCACCTGATACCTTATGATTTACATCTAATCGCTCTGCTTTTGCAATACCTACACGATCTAATATGGTTTGCGCAGCTTGTAGTTTGTTATTTGCTTGCGGAATTGTTTCATCAGAGTTCATGATGTCTAATAATTTAAAGGCTGCTTGCGGTGCAGACTGCGCAAGTACATCTGTTGTAAGTTCTAATACTTCATTCTTAAGAGCTTTAAGTACTTGGTAATGATTGCCTGAATACCCTGCTAACTCTGCAGCCTTCTTAGCATCACCGTTTGTAGTAACTAAATGGTCTAGAAAAGACTGTTGTTTAACAGTAAGTTCTTTTTTTTGGTTGAGGGAGTTTAGTAAACCAGTCATAATATCTAGTTTACATCCATATTCTGTTTTGTCAAGTAAAAAATTAACTATTGACAAAAGTCATTTTAGACTGTACAATGGAGCCTTGTACCCCCCAAGGCTTAAAGAGGTAGAGGGTGGTATGGTCTCCTGCCGGGGGTGTCCAACTCTACAGACTCTTCCACTTTGAAGACTTTGGAATCTCTATAAATTTAACCACCCTCTTCCTGTGATCTAGTTTAAGATTATCTTTGAGCTGTATAGTCTAACAAACGGAACATATTACAACACTTGACAGGAGTACTTCTAATCAACTAGCTCACTACCCTGATCGTAATGAAAGCTCTCTCATATTTTGCAGTCTCGTTGTACACCCATCCTTGTATCTGCACCGAGCCTTGCAGTTATCTTCACCACCTTTGGAACCTACCAAGTCTATAGTATCCAAATACAACGGCTGTGTCCCACATGTTGCTATAGAGACCTGTTCATACTCTCAGCGATAACTAAGCTTCTACCGAATGTTTTTATAATTCAGATATTACAAATTATTACATTCAAAGGAAAAAAAATAATGATTGATTTTATTACACCGAAAATTCTTTCCCTTACAATAACTTAACCAATAAAGGACATAATATCATGAATAAAACATTCGATATAAGCCAAGTTCCTGCTGAGACTAGAAAAGGTCAAGCAACATGGGGACAAATCCGTGCCTTAGGATACAGACTTGCTGGATCCAAAGGTGGCAAACCTAACTACAAGTTCGCTAAGCAGATCCAAGGCTGTCTCTACAACGAGGCAAAAGAAGGTCGGCTTTCGTTCGATCAGGCTAGCAAGCTATTCGATAAGAAGACTTTGCCTGCCAAGTATCGCAATATGATCCGAGACTATATAGCTCAAAGCTAAAATTAGTTAAGATCACAGGAAGTGGGTGGATGAAATTGAGATTCCACCCTCTTCTCTTGTTCCAGAGTCTTTCTTTTATGGACACCTATCAATTATCTGCTTCGCAGGTCTTTTAAATTGCAGGATACCATACCACCAAATCTTAGATTCGAGTAAGCGAGTCTCAAATTTCAGTTGGCGCGTAGTATTGAGGGCATAAAATAGGCAATTAACAGCATATTAACAGGCAATTAACAGGTTATAAACAACTTATCCACAGGTAAATCCTATTAAATTAGGGTTGAGTGCAGTTAAATTACTAACTAAACAGGCTCGAAAGTCTTAATAATCCTTGCGCAAGTGCTATATATTACTAACTAAATACCTTATACACGCGTAAATCCCTTGACATTTTCCCAGCATTTGTGGCATACTTTAAGGGCTTTGGCGACAGGGCAAAACTTATATATAACCAAATCTTATAAGGGAGAATACTATGCACAATCTAATTGCATTTAATATTGGAAATTTTGTTGTTTATAAAAACAGAACCAAATCTATTAAAAATATTTGGTATAATAAACATATTGCCATACTTTTAAGCGTTCGGTGGGACAAGCAAAACTTTTTAATAACACAGGGGGAAACTATGCCAAATTTTAATGTTAATACTTTTGTAGAAAATCAACCCGATAACTCTGTAGACTTTGAAGCAGATACTTGCTTAGAATGTCATTCTTGTGGTGCTGAATATGACGAAGATGTTATCGAAGAAACTCCAACTTGTTCAGATTGTGGACAAGAACTTAATATTTAGGGGGACTATTATGAAAATAAATCCGTTTCGTTTATATACTGTTGATCCAATGAGTTTAAGTTGGACTTATAGATATCCGTATATTAAAATGCTTGGACTGTTTGTTAATTCAAGCATTGTAATTAAACTCACATATTTATTAAAAGGCTATGCGTCTTTTAGTAAAGATCGTGGCATACTTAACTATAGATTTTGGAGATAAAAATGCGATCTATTGAAGAACAACAAGCAGAACAATTATTTGATAGTTATTATCAAGCTGTAAAATCCCTTACAGATCAAGGGTTTAAGTACAGGGAGCAACACTCTCACAAAGAAGATCGAATGTTTCTTTACAAAAAAGGTAAGCGTAATAAAGTTCTGACTTCTAGGTATGATCGTTATGTAGGAGTCGAATGGATTGTTAGAACATGGTGATATATATAGTCCTTTCCGCGCGTGTAAACGCATTGACATTTTGGCGCGATTGTGCGATACTATATGGGCTTCGGTGGCAGAAGCAAAAGTTTTAAATTTCTAATGTTAAGTTATTGGAAATAAAATCTAGGTACTCCAGTTGAAATACTATAACAGACAAGACAGATACAGCGGAGTGACAAGGTACTGCACCTAGAGTTGAATGTAATAAGAAGGAACGCTTATTACTGAGTGGTTAAGTGGGAACACACACAGCGGAGATGTCAGCTTAACTGGGATAGAGGTGGGTAAATTTTTCAAAGGCTTAGAACAGTTGCCTTTATGATACTGTTCACATTTATAAGAGGGCATTTATTATGAGTAGAATTACTTATACTAAAAAAGGCAACCCTGCCGATAATAGGGATATAACTAAACCAATCGCTTCCGCACCACTATCTATTAGATTGTTGTGGGCAGTAGGAAACACACTTGGTTTTACACAAATCAAACGCAACGCTAAGAAAAGCAGAGGTTATAGCATCAGTATTGGTAAAACATTTACTGCATTTAACTTCGGAAAGTTTGTAGCTTACAAGCGAAATCCTAATCCTAGTGATGATGTTTGGTACAAAAGAACTATGGTTCGTGGTGAGTATCAATTCACTCCACCTAGTTTTACTAACACTACTATGCAGATGATTCGTATTCCTGCAAGGAGATCATAATGCCACAGATTAGAAAATTTGAGCAAGATGCTATCGTTGATGGTATTTGTACACAGATCGTAGCTAACTCTGGACACATGATTTCTAAGTTGGAAGAAACTCCTGAGTATAAAAATTTGGTTAGTCTTAAAGAACAAATGGGTGATTTCGGTAAGAAAATCCGTGAGTTAGAAAACGCTCAATCAGAACTCAGAGAACAATTTAATGAAGCTAGAACAAACTTTAATGAATCAATATCTCATACAGCATTGTATGTAGATTCAGATTCATACTATCGTTCTAAAGAAAATTCATCTGTTGAAATTAAAGTCAATCTTTCTAGCTATAGTAATGCTAGAGAGCAGATCAGCAATAAACTTGCAGTAAAATTATTACCAAGTGATTCGCTTGAAAACATACAAGCAATCATGTCAAGTATTGTTGATGAGTTCTTGGAAGTCTAAAGATAAAGTATGCGGAAAAGAGGATAGCATTTAAAGTATAAATCCTGTTTGGTTGAATGGTAAACCAAAGCGTGTTAACAAGCAGTCACTGAGTAGCCAACTGCGCAACCATATGAACAACGCTTTATCGAATAATAGTGTTAGTCTGTAACTGAATGAAGCGTAATTTCTAACACTATGTAGCAGTTGGTAGTCTGCTATATCAAAACTACCACAATTTTAACCTTAAATTAAGAGGGCAAATCTATGAATAATAGAGCAGAAGTCCTAGAAAATCTAGGCGATTATGGTAGCGCTGACTTTACAGTACGCAAAGACGATATGTTTGTTAGTTGCGCTGGCTATGATACTCATGTACCAAACCACAGAGCAATTGTTAGAAACGATAATGATTATGCTATTGCTGTTGTTGGTAAAAACTACAATCCAGTTAATCATCCTGATGCTTTTAAAACAGCAGAGAATGTAATCATGCTGTCTGACTTAGACATTGAAGGCATTACTAGAGATGTGGGTTGTTCTCACAATGGCTCAAGAGCCTATGCAACATACACACTTCCTAATCACCGGGTTAATCTAGGTAGAAATGGTGATGATGTTGCGCTGACTATATCAGCACGAAACAGCTTTGATGGATCGTGGTCGTTTGTAGTTGAGGTTGGTGGCTATAGATTTATCTGTACTAATATGCAGGTGTTTGCAAATAACTTTGCAATCCACAAATCTAAACACACTAGAGGTCTTAACCTACAACATGTTGCTGATAAATTATCAGAGTCTGTTAAATTCTACGACCAAGAAACTGAATTGTGGAAAGAGATGGTTGATACTCCAGTTCAGAACTCTGATGCCATGTCTATATTAGCGCACTTAGCTAAAGCAAAAGCCATGAATTATTATCTTGTTCCTGCTGGTGAAAATTCAAAGAACGCTACTTATAAATTTACTCAGCCAGTAGTTCAAATATTTGAAGAGCCTGATATAGTACGAAATAAAACAATACAGTCTTTGTATGCTCGTTGGCTATCTAATAAAGCAGAGCTTGGTAGTACAGCATGGGCATTGTATAATGCAATGACTGAGTGGGCAACACATGAAATGCCTACTAGAAAAATAACTAGGAAGAACTTTGCATCTGTTAAGTTAGACAGGCTAGATAAAGTCAGAAAGACTTTGAATGAAAAGATGCTTCCTGATTTAGACTTGGTAGCATGATAGAGTCTATATACTACGGCATTAAGTTGAATCTTAAAAGTGTCGGAGAGGCTAGAGAATATCTGCGCCAGTTTAAAGATATGTCTTTGGTCATTAGATTAAATAACGAGAGTGATTATAATCTTTTGACTGAGGGCATATTTAAAATGCGTGGCATGAAACGAATTAAAATAATAAATGGATTGGAAAATCCTAGAACATATCATTTCGAGAGGTAAAACAAATGGAAAGATACTTTGTAGATGTAAAACAAATCGGTCATTGGTATGAACGATATGAAGTTGAGGCAGAATCAGAGGAGGCTGCTAAAGAAAAATGGCACGATGGTGATATGACTGATGCGTATGAGCATTGTGTATTTGAATCCAAAGTTAAAGAGGTAACAGAAGCATGAGTAAAAAATATATACATGTTAATCAACATAAAATCCGTGCTAATAAAAAGCATGGAACAGATGAGCCTGTCATTACAATAAAAGAAGGGAAAACTAATACATACTGTCATGAAGTTAAAATACTAGGTGAAAGTATTGTAAGATATGGTGGTAATGATAAGCCAATATTACCCTGTGGTGCTAGAGTTGTTATTGAAACAACCTCGGATATAAAAATAATCAATCGTGTTGAGGGAGAAAGACCATGAGTAAAATAATGAGGGCAGACGAGAAGAAGATATTGAAGAAAACTTAGAACTTGAAGAAGAAATCAGGAGGGATGGTCTTTATGAGTAAAACATATAAAGTAAAAGTAAGTATGGATGAGTTTAAAACAGAGGTAGAAGATTGTGAAAGCGAAAGTGAAGCAATAGATCTTGTATTAGAAAACGATATATTAGGTAGTGGATTACTTGATTTTGAAATTGAGGAGGTGTCTGATGAGCTATAAACTACTATCAGTAAACAGCAATCCTAAAGTTGACAAAGGAAATAAACTACAAGATGAGTATTGGTCGTGCATATTACACATGCATCCTACTAATACTCGTATCTGTCCGTATCAAATTAAGGCAGGCTGTAAGGATGCCTGTTTAAATACAGCAGGATTGGGTGGTGTATTCCCTAGTATTCAAGATGCTAGAAAGCGTAAGACTCAATTGTTTCTTAATAACCGGGAAGAATTTATGTCGTTGTTGGTATTGGATATTATAAAATTTATTGAGGCTTGTGAACGCAAAGGCAAGAAGCCTGCAATCAGACTCAATGGTACATCTGATATACCATGGGAAAATATTATTGTTGAAGGCGGACAAACTATCTTCGAGATGTTTCCGCAAGTACAATTCTATGATTACACTAAAATACCTACAAGAAAAACAAACTACATATTTAACTACCATCTAACATGGTCATACAGCGAAGCTGATTCTAAGTATGCAGCATTGTTTGATAAGGTTAAGCACAATATAGCTGTAGTTTTTAATGGTGAACTACCAAAAACTTTTCGTGGTCGTAAAGTTATTGATGGTGATACACATGACATGCGCTTTAAAGATCCGCGCAATGTAGTTGTTGGACTTAAAGCAAAAGCCGAAGCCAAAGTTGAGGACAATGGCTTTGTAATTTATACATAATAAGAGGAAAACATATGAACATATTTTATTTTTATGACTGTCCTATAGCTTCAGCTAAAGCACAGCCTGACAAGATGTTAGTCAAGATGCCACTTGAAACTGCGCAGATGCTATCTACAGCACACCGAGAGTTAGATGGTGATGAGTATGCAGATGCCAATGGTTTATACAAACGAGCATATTGGAATCATCCATGCACTATATGGACAAGAAATTGCTATGATAATTATGAGTGGTTATACAAACACTTTATTGCACTAGGAGATGAATATAAATACAGATATGGTAGAGAACATGGTAGCATTACTAAATTAAAAAGTGCTTTGTATTTTAAACCTGACAACATTATGGACACAGGAGAAATGTCTACAGTTGCGCAAGCCATGCCCGATCAATACAAAGACGATGATCCTATCAAAGCCTATCGCAACTACTGTATCAACGAGAAACACTATGCTAAGTGGGAACGAGGTAGAGATAAACCTGCATGGTGGACAAAATAAATTTGAAATTAGGGTAAAAGTATGCTATACTCTGGAGACTTTAACGACTTGGACTTGTACTTATGAATGAATATATACTTAAAGTAAAAGATTATGAAGGAGAAGTCTTAGAACTTAAGACTTTTGCTAATAATATTATGGAAGTAATAGATAATATGGTAGCTTTACATACTATTGAGGCTATTAAAACTGTAACTCGTGTTAGTGATAATTATATTTGGACTTTAAATAAATCATTAACACCTTTAAAACAAATAAAAAAAGAAATGGATGATGCTGGATTAACTATTACTTTTTTTGAGGGAGAAGAAGATGAAACTAATAACAATTATTGAAAACTTATTTGAAGTTTGTTGTCAGTTTATATATTGGATTGGTCAAGTGACAGGTATGGGATATGAACTTACAAACTTGCTAATTTTTATTGTTATCCATCCCCTTATTACATTAACCTTTTATATATTATGGAAGAAGGCAAAATGTAGAGAAAAGTATTGGGAAAAATTAGCACGACATCACTTTTCACAACGAAAATAACTATTGACAGGGAGAATTAGATGTGTTATACTTGGTGTATATTTTGCGCAGTAAAGCGAAAAGAGCCATTAAGTATGCACGATGCCCTCAATCTCCATCCCTCTAGTGTGTGCTTAACTTAGTATCATGCTAGGATGATGGGGTTCATTGGCTCACTTCCTCTTTACTGAGGCAAAGTGATAACTATAACCAACCTTAATGCTATGGAGGTAAATTAACTATGGCAATTGTAGAAGGAACTGCTTATTGGGCAAGCATTAAACAGCCTAACACAAGGTTTGAACCTGTGTATTCAATCAACCTCGTTGTTGATGACGATACTGCAAACGATTTTGCTAGTCGTGGACACAAGCTCAAGCAAATGGATGAAGGTCAAGCGATCATAATCAAAAGGAAAGTAAATGGTCCTAATGGAATGGTCAGACCTGCACCTCGTTTATTGGATGTAAACAAACAAGAAGTAAATTACTCGGTGGGTAATGGTTCTAAAGTTAAAGTCCAATATGCTGAATACGAAGGCGAGAACAAGTATGGACCTTATAAAGGTTTAGACTTTCAAGCTGTTCAAGTTCTTGAACTCGTAGAGTATAGATCAGAAGATGGTGCTGAACTACTTGATGGGGAGGAATTCTGATGACAGAAGATACTCAATCTCAAGAAGTAGAATCAGTAATCATCGATGGTGTTTCGGTATCTGCAGATGAACTTTCTGATATGGGAAGACTTTATTTATCTAGAATGAAACGAATCAATCAGAAAAGAGTGATTGCAATCGTTGACATTGAAGAAATGGATGCTGCTCTAAGACACTTTGAATCTTTGTTAATACAAGATTATCAAGGTGCTATAGATGTCGAAGAAGAAACCGAATCAGAAGAAACAGAAACTGATTCGTAAAGTAATTGGGAGGTAAGAGTTTTCTCGGATCGCTTGCCTCCCTTTTTTATGAGGGATGCTTATGAATTTAGAAAAGAGTAACTGGTCAGAGTATAAACTACCCTGTCCTAAGTGCGGAGGTTCTGATCCTGTCGCAATGAATGAAGATGGTTCTGCTAAATGTTTTAGTTGCGGAACTTTCTTTAAAGATTATAAAAATCCAAATGGTGTTACACAAATTACAGATCGCAAACCAAAAGAAACTACATTTTTAAACTCTTATACAGGAGTTTATGCAGAACTTACTGATCGTGGTATTAGTGAAAAGACTGCTAAGAAGTATGGTGTTCGTGTTGTATATGATAATAATGGAAAGATTGCAAAACATATCTATCCTTTTTATAACGGCAATGAAATTGTAGGTGCAAAGACTAGGCTTGTTGAAGACAAAGACTTTAGATTTAAAGGCACTTATGAAAGCACAGGATTATTTGGTGAGCAGTTATTTAGAAATACTGGTGGTAAGTATCTTACTATAACCGAAGGTGAGTGTGATGCAATGGCTGTACATGAAATGATGGACAGTAAGTGGGCATGTGTTTCAATTAAAAGAGGCGCACAAGCTGCTGTAAAAGACATACGAGATAGTATTGAGTTTGTTGAATCATTTGAAACAGTTGTGCTTTGCTTTGACAATGATCAGCAAGGTAGAAAAGCTGCAAGAGATGTAGCAAACATTATTAAACCGGGCAAAGTTAAGATATTAACATTACCCACAGGTTATAAAGATGCTAACGCTATGCTACAACAGAACAAGTATAGTGAATTTACGAAGTCGTGGTGGGAAGCTAAGAAGTTTACTCCCTCAGGGATACTAGAGCTTTCGTCTGAGAAAGACAAATGGATTCATCGTGAAGTAAAAGAAAGTCTTGCTTATCCTTGGGATGGATTAAATAAAAAGCTATATGGAATGCGAAAGTCTGAGTTAGTTACAATCTCAGGTGGCACAGGTCTTGGTAAGAGTTCTTTTACTAGAGAACTGAGTCATTATCTTATAAAAAATACTGAAGATAATGTAGGCATCATAGCTCTTGAAGAAAACTGGTTAAAAACTGCTGATGGTATTGTATCTATCGAAGCAAATGATCGCTTATATCTTGCCGAAAAACGAGAGAAATATACTGATGAAGAATTAAGCGCACTCTTTGATAGAGTTATACAAGAAGGTAGGGTTTATATTCACTCGCATCTTGGTGTCACAAACATAGACGATATATTTTCTAAGTTAAGATACATGATTATAGGATGTCAATGTGAGTGGGTAATAATAGATCACTTACACATGCTTGTTAATTGTCTTACAGAATCAGATGAGCGTAGAGGTATTGACCAATTAATGAACAGGTTGCGTTCTCTTGTAGAAGAAACAGGAGTTGGTATGTTCTTAGTTGCTCACCTTCGTAGAGCATCAGGTGATAGAGGACATGAACAAGGAGTAACTGTTTCATTATCACATCTTAAAGGATCACAAGGTATCAGCCAACTATCTGATAGCGTTATAGCTTTAGAAAGAAACCAACAAGCGGATGATCCTGAAGAAGCAAACACAACAAGAATTCGTGTACTTAAATCTAGATATACTGGAGATACAGGAATGGCTTGTCATCTAAAATACAATTTAGATACAGGTCGTATGCATGAGGTCACAGGCGAAGAAACATTTGATGATATAGATTTTTAAAGAGGTAAACATGAATATAGTATTTGACATAGAAACAAATGGTTTGAATCCCGACAAGGTTCATTGCATAGTTGCTAAGCCTCTTGGAGGAGAAGTAACATGTTTTAGACCAGATAAAATAAAAGAAGGTATTGAGTATTTAAAACAAGCTGATGTTTTAATTGGACATAACATACTTGGCTTTGATGTTCCTGTTTTAAATAAACTATACAATGTAGATTTATTTAAAGATGTGATTGTTGTAGATACTTTAGTTATGTCTCGACTCTTTGAACCAACAAGAGAAGGTGGACACAGTTTAAAAAATTGGGGAGGAATCCTTAACTGCGCTAAAGCTGAAGAGCCTGAAGATTGGGAAGTTTACACAGACGAAATGCTAGAGTATTGTAAGCAGGATGTAATTTTAAATGAAAAAATATATCACTATTTAGAATCAGAATCTTCAGGTTTTTCTGAAGAAGCTATTGTACTAGAACATGAAGTGTTTAAAATTATAAAGAAACAAGAAGATGATGGTTTCTTTTTTGATGAAAGAAAGGCTTCTATGTTGGTTGCTAAATTAAAGGAGCGAATGACAATAGTTCAAAGAGAAGTTCGATCTACTTTTAAACCTAAGTGGGTTGATGTAAAATTAATAACACCTAAGTTTAAAAAGAATGGAGAGTTATCTAAGTCAGGATTAACCACAGGTAAAGGTGGAGAATATGAAAGACTTTTAGAGTCTAAAGATTACAAACCTTTCATGCGACAGAAGTTGCAAGAATTTAATCTAGGTTCTCGTAAACAAATAGGTGAATACTTAAAAGACTTTGGTTGGAAACCAAACAGTTTTACACCAACAGGTCAACCTATTGTAAATGAATCATCATTAGCTAAAGTCAAACACATACCCGAAGCTTCTTTAATAGCTGAGTATTTATTGTTACAGAAAAGAATAGCGCAGATAGATTCTTGGATTAAAGCTGTTGAAAAAGATAATAGAATACATGGTTTTGTTATTAGTAATGGTACAATTACAGGAAGAATGGCACACCGAAGTCCTAATACAGGACAAGTTCCTAACATCAGAAGTGAATATGGTACTGAATGTAGAGAATGTTGGACTGTTCCTAAAGGATATAAGTTAGTAGGTATTGATGCTTCAGGACTAGAACTTAGAATGTTAGCACATTATATGAATGATAAAGAATATACAGATGAGATTTTAAATGGTGATGTCCACTCTAGAAATCAAAAGATAGCAGGATTGAAAACAAGGGACAATGCCAAATCATTTATATATGCTCTTATGTATGGTGCTGGTGATGCTAAACTAGGAGAAGTAGTGGGTAGCAATCAAGCAGGTGGTAAAAAACTTAGACAAAAATTCCTTGACAACTTACCTGCCTTTAAAACTCTTAAGTATAAAGTTGAAAAAGCTGCACGAAGAACTTATCTTAAAGGATTAGATGGTAGAAAAATACACATAAGAAATGTACATGCTGCTTTAAATACATTATTACAAGGCGGTGGTGCAATAGTTATGAAGAAAGCACTTGTTATATTAGACAACAAAGCAAAGGAATCTAACATAGATTATAAGTTTGTTGCTAACATTCATGATGAATGGCAAGTGGAAGTTAAACAAGATCAAGCAGAACTTTTTGGAAAGCTTGGTGTCGAAGCCTTAATAGAAGCAGGTCAGTATTTTAATATGCGCTGTCCTCTTGATGGTGAATATAAAATAGGAGACAACTGGAGTGAAACGCACTAAAACAAAAAACATTGAATTTCAAGATGGTGAATGGTGGTATTGTGGACAAGCAGATGGTCGAAGAAGAGTAGCCTCTCATGAAAAGAAAAATGATACTCGTATGTGGGTTGATGGTAAGTATGTTAAAAAGTCTCATCCTCTACATAAGCCGGGAAGATATAAGACAACTGAAGAAGCTGCATACTCATCGTTTGAAAATTACGAGACAGCTACAGAAGGAGAAGTATACATTATTACAAATCCTGCATGGAAAGGATGGGTTAAAGTAGGAATGGCTGTGGATGCTGAAGATCGTTGTAAACAATATCAAACTTCTAGTCCAATGAGAGATTTTAAATTAGAATATTCACGATCTTTTAAAGATAGAAGAAGCGCAGAAACTGCTGCACATAGAGAGTTAGAAAAAATAAGTAACCATTTTGAAGGCGAATGGTTTAACATAAATATTAATAAAGTCATAGAGGTAATAGAAAGCATATGAATACAAAAGAAGAAACACTTGACAGTTCTCAAAGTCAACCTCATAATAAATTTACTTCTGAGTCTGGACATTGGTACACTAAAGATGGTGAGCCAATGTACACTATCATAGGTGCTAATGGAAAAGAAAGAAAGACAACCCTAAGAGACGCAAGACAACTTAGTTTAGTTCCTTCAGTCACAACTGTAATGAACATGATTGCTAAACCTTCTCTAGAAAATTGGAAGATGAATCAAGTTTTAAATTCTGCTTTGACATTAGAAAGACATGAAGGAGAATCTCTACAATCTTTTAGTTATAGATGTCGACAAGACTCACAGAAGGTTGGTAAAGAAGCTGCTGAAAGAGGTACTAAAATCCACGCAATGATTGAAAAAGGATTTCTTGGAACCTCTACTAACAAACCATACAAAGCAGTTAAAAAATATTTAGACGAACATTACCCTGATGAAGAATGGATAGCGGAGGATTCCTTTTGCGCTACTCAAGGATACGGAGGTATGATAGATCTATATTCTAAGTCAGGAATCTTTGTAGACTTTAAGACTAAGGATAACCTTGAAGGTAAAGATCCTAAACGCTTGGTTTATAATAGTCATGGTATGCAACTATCGGCTTATGCTCAAGGCTGTGGGTTCGATGATCCTGAAAGAGTGTCTATATTTGTAGACAGAAAAGATACTGCTCTTATTACCTGTTATATATGGGATAAAGAATCTCACGCTAAACATTTAGCAATGTTCAATAACATATTAGAATACTGGAAGCTTGAAAAGAATTATGATTCTAGTCAGGAGACTTTATAATGAGAGGAAAGAAAGCAAAACAACTAAGAAAAAGAGCTAAACAAATACAAGTTGATTGGATAAATAGCTTGCTTCCTGAAGAAGAATATGTTACACTAGAAGGATTAGCAGATGCTATGCCTGATCAAAAGTATTTCATGCAACAACGCACATTAAGACTATCCTTTATGTCAGATAAGTGGGTAGAAAAACAACTAAAAAGAAACCCTAAAATAACAGCAGAGGAGTTAATAAATAAACATGGACAAACTTGAAGAACTTATTATAACAATTGGTGGAGCATTATTTAGTGGTGCAAGTCTAGCAGAAGTTGATACAGAACTTCTAAATGAATTAGAAGAATTAACTAAAGCAGAAATTCTATTTAGAAATAGTGGTATGGATAGTACATTAGTAAGTGAGGAAGTACACTAATGAGAAAGCCACGAAAGAAAAGACCTGTAGAAAAAGGATTACCTAAAGGTTATGATTCTAAATGGGAGTATGAGTTACACCAAAAAGAATTAAAGAATTGGGAACACCATAATGGTATATTAGAATATACAATTGAACACAAGTATCACCCGGATTTTATAAAGATTATTAACGATAAGGTTATATATCTTGAGGCAAAGGGAAGGTTTTGGGATTATCCTGAGTACAGTAAATATATATGGATAAGAAAAGCGTTGCCCAAAGAATGCGAGTTAGTGTTTTTATTTTCTGATCCTTATGCACCGATGCCTGCAGCTAAGAAAAGAAAGGATGGAACTAAAAGAAGCCACGCTGAATGGGCAGAAAAGAATAATTTTAGATGGTTTAGTAGAGATAACTTACCCGAAAAATGGAAAGAAAAAGATGAAGATTAAATTAAAAAATATAGCATATATGTTTACTGGTAGTTTAATTTTATTAAATAGTATTGTTGCTATTGATATGTCTACAATGATATTTAAAAACGATTTGTATACAATAGATTACTTAGGATTTATGAATCAGTTTTTTTCAACTGATATTAAAATTTCTATTGTACAAACAGCGGTCAGTTTTCTTTGTTTTTTTCTTGGATATGTTTTAATGTTTAAAGGATTAAAGGAGAAATAAATGGAAGAACTAATGGAACAAGCACATAAAATGATGGATGAAGATTTAGTTAATCATCCAATACATTACAACAATGGAAGTATAGAATGCATTGAAGCTATTGAAGCAATGCTAACACACGAAGAATTTGTAGGTTATCTAAGAGGTAACTCACTCAAGTATCGATGGAGATTTAGATACAAGAATGGAATACAAGATTTAGATAAAGCACAATGGTATGAAAATAAATTAAAAGAAATACTACTTAAGAAGGAGAGAGATGGAAAATAAATTACCAACAACGTATCAAGAGTTTATACATCTTAGTAGATACGCAAGATGGAACGAGGATACAGGAAGGCGAGAGACTTGGCAAGAGACAGTTGCAAGATACTTTGACTTTATGCAAGATCATTTAAAGAAAAACAATAAGACAGACATATCTAAAATTAGAAAAGAACTAGAACAAGCTGTTCTTAATTTAGAAATTATGCCTAGTATGAGAGCATTGATGTCGGCAGGTAAAGCATTGGAGCGTGATAATGTTGCAGGTTTTAATTGTAGTTATGTTGCAGTAGATACTGTTCGTGCATTCGATGAAACACTTTATATTCTCATGTGTGGCACAGGTGTTGGGTTTAGTGTAGAACGACAGTACGTTAATAAACTTCCTGATCTTCCTGAAGAACTTCATCCTACAGATACTATTATAAAAGTAGCAGACTCTAAAATTGGATGGGCAAAAGCATATAAGGAACTAATGTCCTTACTTTACGCAGGACATATACCCCATTGGGACTTAAGTAATATAAGACCACAAGGAGCAAGACTTAAAACTTTTGGTGGTCGAGCAAGTGGTCCTGCACCTTTAGATGATCTAATGCAATTTACTGTTAATATATTTACAGACGCTATATCCAAAGGGCAAAGAAAATTAGTATCAATCGACTGTCATGATTTGATGTGTAAGATTGCAGAAGTTGTTGTGGTGGGTGGTGTTAGAAGATCAGCTTTGATCTCACTCAGCAACCTCTCAGATGAGCGTATGCGCAATGCTAAGTCAGGACAATGGTGGGAACACAGTCAGCATCGGGCATTATCTAATAACTCGGTAGCCTATACAGACTCAGTAGAAATGGGTCCATTCATGAAAGAATGGTCATCATTATATGAATCTAAAAGTGGTGAGCGTGGAATATTTAATCGACAAGCAGCCGAAGAACAAGCAGCTAAGAACGGAAGAAGAGAAGAGTATAAAGACTTTGGTTGTAATCCTTGTAGTGAAATCATCCTTCGTAATAAACAGTTCTGTAATTTAACAGAAGTTGTTGTAAGACCTAACGATAGTTGGATAGATTTAGAAAGAAAAGTAGAGCTGGCTACTATTTTAGGTACATTTCAAGCAACACTTACTAACTTTAGATACTTAACAAAAGCTTGGAAAAATAATACAGAAGAAGAAGCATTGTTAGGTGTTTCTCTTACAGGCATCATGGATAATAAAAAGATGTATCAAGGAGATAACTTACCAAGAAGATTACAAAACTTTAAAAATATATCTGTCGCTAAGAATAAAGAGTGGGCAAAAAAATTAGGAATCAAACAATCCGCAGCAATTACTTGTGTTAAACCTAGTGGAACTGTTAGTCAGTTGGTTGATAGTGCTAGTGGAATACATACAAGACATAGCGAATATTATTTAAGGACTGTTCGTGCCGATAAGAAAGACCCTATTGCACAGCTTATGGTTGATCAAGGAGTGTACCACGAAGATGATATTACAAAGCCTGATCATACTTTAGTGTTTTATTTTCCAATTAAATCTCCTAAAAAATCTTTAACAAGAATAGATCTTTCAGCTATAGAGCATTTAAAAATTTGGAAAACTTATCAAGATCATTGGTGTGAACACAAACCATCAGCCACTATTTCAGTTAGAGAATCTGAATGGTTAAAGGTTGGAGCATGGGTATGGGATAACTTTGATCGTATATCAGGTGTTTCGTTCCTTCCTTATGCAGATCATTCATATCAACAAGCACCTTATCAAGAAATATTTGAAGACGAATACAATGAATGGATGGAAAAGACTGTACATGAAATTGATTGGAGTCGCATAACTGAATACGAAAAAGAAGACATGACCGAGAACACTAAAGAACTAGCCTGTACCGCAGGTGCGTGTGAGATAATATAATGCCTAGAAAAAATGAAGCAAACTTAATTAGCTTTTCAGTTCTAATAGATACAAAAGGTAAACTCGTAACAGAAAAAAGTACTGCAGATATATCTCTTTTAAAAGATAGATTACCTGCAGTAACTTATTCTACAGTCCAAACTATTTTAAGAACTGCAGACGCTGAAATAAATAAAATTCACAGAACTATTGAAACAGAATTAGACGCAAAAGTTTATCAAGATTAATTCGCTAACGGATTATCGTCTTGGTCTTCTATTCTTTTGACTCTGTTTTCTAAGTTATTTATTTCTACATTTACTGTAGAGATATCTAGATCAAGCACCTTAACCATGTTAGCATTTTCTTTAACTTCAGGTACAATACTGTCATCAATTGTTTTATTAATGTATTCAACAGAAGTCTCGATAGCACTAAAGCGTTCTTCAATTTCTTGTTGAGCGTCTTCTGTACCTTCTAGTCTTCCTATTTTTTTCTCTAGGTTTTCGATTCTGTTTACATAGGTAGCACCTGTGTATCCAAAGCCAGCTAGGGTTCCTACAATAGAAACCAAACCTATTAGCTGTGCTGCTCTTGATTGAAACCAATCCATTTTATTTCTCCTTTATAAGTTAGGTTGTAAATCTTGCAAGGCTTTTAATCCATTCAAACTATCTGAATACATTCCAAAGAATGCTTGATTGTTATCAGGCATCAAAGCCGACATGTAAATATCTTTAGGCTCATACCATGCAGAAGCCTGTGGCATAGCTATCTGTCTGTATGCATCAAATCCCGGAACTGTACCCATATAAGCTACAAGCTGTGTAGAGTCTGCGTATTCTCCTGTCTCTTCTTGTTGTTGTTCTAACTGCTCTTGTTGGTTTTGCATATTATTTTCGAAAGCTACTGCTGTGTTCTGAGGACCACTTGTTTCACCTATTGCTGTGCTTTCGTCACCACCTGTGTTCCCTACTGTTGTATTTTGTGAGCTTGTTGTACTACTCGTAACACTAGTATTGGTGGCGGTTTTAGTAGTTGCTGTGGTAGTTGAATCAGCTACTGTGTTTTGTGTACTCATGGTGTTTGAAACGCTACTGTCTGCAGTAAAACTATTTAAGACTTGTTGAGTTTGTACAACTGAACTAACTACTTGAGCAGATATGCTGGGAGAGTTGGACATACTCTGTCCACCTGTAACACTAGAAGCTACTGCTGTCGAAGTAGTACCAACTCCAACACTACCACCAGAAGCTTTTGTATTTCCTGTCGCATGTATTGATGTACCTGCTGTTGTTCCGCTTACGCTGTTTGTTGCTACCTCAACTGTACTGGCTACAACACTTAACATTTGTGAAGTAATACCACCTTTTTCTTCTTCGGCTACTCTAGTTTCTTCGGCTTCTTCCTCTATTCTATTATTATCTCTCGTCTTTCAAACTCTTCAAATAAAACTTCTTCTAAGAATATAGGATCAGGAGTATCTTGCTCAAATATATCAACTACAAAGTCTATGTATTCTTCTTCTAATAAAATAGGAAGCTCTTCTACTTCTATAGACTCTAGAGGTATATAATATTCCTCTTCTATTACTGTCAATATTTCTTCGTATTGTTCTTCTTCAAAAACAAACACTTCAAATTCTTCTGGAACTTCAAAGAATAATTCTTCGTATTGTTCTTCTTCAAAAAACGTAACATACTCTTCATAGATTTCTTCGGCTATATAATCATCGTAATAAAACTCTTCTTCGTAACCATAATCATATTCTTCTTCGTAGCCATAGTCAAACTCGTCTTCAACATAGTACGCAACAGATTGTTCTTGTGTATATCCTGCACAAAACGGAGCATATTGAGGATCTAAATCACATTGTAAGTCATCGTAAGCTTCCCAATACAAAGGACAAGAAGTACTGTGTAGTGAATCTAATCCACATTGTTGAGCCAAATAAGCTGCAGCATAGCCTGCACAAGAACTATTATTAAGAGGATTACTACAATCTATAGAGTTTCCTGTTCCTAAACCATATAAACTTCCACCATTTTCTAGTGTAGTATTCATGGCAGAAGCATTCCAAGTTTGATTTACACACGAAGAACTATTGGTTGTATTGTATTCTCGTAGGTTGTACCAACCAAAGACACTTTTATCGGTAAAGTTCTTGGCTAGAACCTTTGATCCGTTGTCTCGTATTAGATCAGTCCAGAAAGGATATAAGGTGTATGTGATTTCAGGTAGAGGATCAGGTGTGTAGTCGTTACAGTAAGATCCTGACGACCCAAAATGTAGACAACCATTGGTTGCCATTCTAGCAGATGTAAAATCCTCACCATAAAATGTAAACGTAAAATCTAAATTAAAAGCACCTGAGACTTGATCGTCACCAGATGCCATGTTTGTTGTGCCTGTTTGACTTGTTAAATCAAAAAGACTTTGATTTGCTTCGTATATATAATTTGCGTTGACTGACGAGGCAATTAAAAGTAGTGCTACACTAAATACCTTTGTCAAATTCCCTAGCACAAGTCAGCCTCGACTTCTTCAAATTATTTTTATCTCTAGTACCTTTACACTTTTTAAGATACTGAGCCTTTGCTTCTATATAATCAGGTCTATCTGTAATGTTTTCTTTCCATGCAAGTTTTGCTTCTTCACCTATCTTGCCTTCGTAAGGACATGGAGTACCTGCCATCTGCATTGCTTTAAAAACACGAGGGTCTTGGCAAAGTATAGAAACACTGGCTACTTTCATGCCTGTATCGTATAGATACTTAGAAAGTTTCAAGCGTTCACAATTCTCATCACGAACTGTACGACCTGTAGAAAAGCCAAACACTTGTCCTTGATATGCACCTGACCTTCCTACAGTACAAAGGTCTTGGCTGTAACTCATAATACTAGGAGCAATCGCAGAAGCAGGCGGTGCTTTTTGCGTGATATTCTGATTGATAGTTTGCTCAGATTTGCTCTCATTTATATTTCTATTTGTATTGTTTGAGGTACTGTTGTTTTCGTTTACGTTCTTATTGTTTGTATTTACATTCGAGTTTGAATTAGACTCATTGTAATTTTTATTTGTGTTGTCAGAAGTACTGGTACTGGTATTAACATTGTTATTGTTATTAGTATTGGTACTTGTACTAGTACTATTATTAGTATTAGTATTAGTAGAATTTACCGTGCTAGATACAGTTGAATTAGTTGTATTATTATTGGTATTAGTACTAGTGTTTGTACTAACATTTGTGTTAGTATTTGTATTTGTCTGCGTACCTGTTGTCGTATTCGTATTAACATTTGTGTTGCTGTTGGTATTTGTAGCCGTACTTGTACTTGTGTTAGTATTTGTGTTAGTGTTAGTGTTAGTTTGAGTACCAGTAGTTGTTGTAGTATTAGTATTTGTATTGGTATTCGTGTTAGTATTTGTATTAGTGTTTGTATTAGTATTTGTGTTCGTGTTGGTATTTGTAGTAGTTGTAGTATTGGTTGTTGCTAATGAGTTTTGTTCACAATACTGATCACCTGCTGTACAATCACCAGTTTGATCTGCTTGCGCAGGACTGCCAAAGAAAAGAGCAGATACAATAAAAGCTCCTAATAAATTTTTAGTTATTTTCATATACTACCCTCCTCTTTAGCATAAATTAATTTAGTAATCCTAAGTGTACGATGATGTCAAAAATTAAATAAGCAAAAAGAATACGGAACTTAGTGCGATACCTCTGGGCATCATCCACGACTGTTGCAAGATATTCTTTATTAACTCTTGTCCACTTCCTTTCAAAATCGTATTCCACTCTCTCACTATTTAATTTTTATTTTTTTGGGTTTCTTCTCTTCAGGAATTATTCTCTTCAAGAAAATATTTAACATACCATCAACGAAACTTGCACCTTCAAT
>LULN01000021.1_pt1 | contig 36892 bp, 23 predicted proteins | sample 728131 | NCBI WGS metagenome assembly LULN01 (sample SAMN03860288, study PRJNA289734) | marine metagenome | biome: seawater column; feature: ocean; material: water; isolation source: Red Sea water column Station 149 - depth 100m | place: Saudi Arabia: Red Sea | collected 2011-10-15 | depth 100 m
ACTTTACTCTATATAATAAATTCTTTTTAGAGACACCAAATTCTGCATAAATATCATCTATATCAAACCCCATTTCCATTTCTGAAAAATTATTAGCATCAGAGATATATAAAAAGGGATTTTTAAGAATGTGGTATTTAACGTAAGCCTCCATAGAATCAACTTGTTTATATGTTCTATTATCCCTATCAGCCTCTTTAACCTGTTTTACATAGGCTAATCTGATAATATTTTCATCACAAATAGTTTCGTTGTTTTTTGGATTATCAACAGAAGTGAGACTTCCGTCTAAATTTATAACATCCCAGTCACCTGGAATTTTTTTCAACTTATTAACTAAATCAAAGTTGTTTTTCGTTGCCTGAACAGAGGCAATAACTAGATATTTCGGGTTGAACATGCGTAAATTTCAATAAAATTTATTAAAAATCGTAGAAATTTTCATCGTTTTATTAACAAATAAATGTTGAAAACTACTTTTTCCCTCTGTTTCTTGCCCTATTTCTCCTTTGAATCTCTAAAACTAAAGACCCAGACTGAGTATGAGATGAACAACTTTCACCCATAACCTTTTTTATTCTACCGCCCTTTTTCATTTTAGGGGTTCCTATACCGTATAAATTATCTTTACCCAATTTATTCTGAATTTTATGATGGTCTTTTGACATGTTTTTTACCATAGGCTTTAAAGCCAGCTTTCCTAATAATGCTGCTACTATACTCATCTTCCTTGTCCCCTATAGGGTTTTTTATAAGAGTTTTGAGACCTACTAGCATTTTTGCTATGTATACCTCTTCTCTTCTTATTACCACTTCTTCTAAATGTAAATGTACTATTCTTTGCCATTAATCGTATTGTTCTTTAAACGTGTTTCTAACCTTACCTCCCTTTTTATATTCATACATTTTTCCACCCTTTTTCTTTTTACTCAATTCATCTTTAGTTGCAAGACTATATTCTTTTCCTCTCCACATACCAGTTTTAGCATTTGGTCTATGTTTTCTTTCAGCCCTAAACCATTCACCAAACGATAAACTGTCTCTATCAGCGTCTCCCGCTACATCATGTGTTTGTTTAAACTTCTCTACTTCACTAGGTGTCCATTCTTTGTGTCCTTTTTTGTGTGGCATAACTTTATTTTTTTAAATTTTTAACTTTTTCTAACGAGCGTCCTCCAAAGTAGGACCCCACTATTGTTATAAGTACCATTGTTAACAGGTCTGTCCATTTTTCTTCAACTTGAAATTCAAGAAAACCAGCATCTATAAATATTAACAACATGGTACATACCATTACAAATATAAGCATTAATGGTCTAACGTTTTTTGATAACCAAGAATCGCTGTTCATATCAGCCTTCCATCTATCAGTTATATTCTGCTCCATTTGAGCCTCATGACTAAGTATAAGCTCTTTCAGTTTTCTTTTAGCGGACAACCTTTCTTCATCGGTTGTTATAACTTCATCAAGTATTTCACCCGCATTACCTATTAAACTTTTAACTATTCCTTTTAACATACACAATTACCATTGGTTATATCTTTATATGTGATTGTCACATCCTGACCTATTTTTATAGCCTTAGCTATTTCTGGGTATATTCTTTTATAAGCTTGTGTTGATTTACCTATAAAACCGTCCTTCTTGATTTTGTTGTTTTCTTGGGAGTCTCCGACCAAAAGACAACCTGCAGTATGCTCATCGGTATTACCACAATGTATAAGAATATACTCAAAACCAGGCACATCAAGAACGTGAAGCATCCCAATATGAATGTTGCTAAAACGTTTTTTATATCTTTCATTATAACCCCCAACAGTTCTAAGACCAAGCTTGTAGGTTCCTTCAGGTATTCTTGTTTCCCCATATTTTTTTTCTTTTCTATATTCATCTTCTAAAGTATAACATAAAAACTCTTTATCAAAATCTCCATTTGACTTATATAACAACCCACTTGTAGAGTCATTACTATTTGAAACTCTTATCACCTCTAATTTCATAATCCTAATAATTTAGTTCCCAAATTAATTGTAACCTCAGCCTCTGAATTAACTATATCAATAACATGAGAGGTTATCGTTGGGGTGTTTTTATCTATATGTATATGAATAGGTTTTGAAACCTTATTACCCGAAGAGTCAACAGCCCCGTAAATTCTAGTTGAATTATGACCGACAGAAACAGAATTGTTAATAATACTAACATCATCTTGCCCTACCACAATCTCTAACGCAATATCATCATTAACTTTATACTTCATTTTATATAATTATCCTGTGTAATCAAAATCTCCAACCCCTTTTACAATAAACTTTCCGTGTAACCAATATTTATTATTATATTGATAACTATTATTTCCAGGCGCCCCATGAGTAATTAGAGTATAATAATAAATTCCAGGCCAAGCAGACAGTGGACCATTAGTCTTAAGAACGATTTTCCCAGACTCTGTATAAGCGTTGTCTGTTGAAGCATTAAACTCATTATATTGAAGACCCCCTGTCTCATTATCTGTATCAGCTGGTTCCGATGTTGCGGCAGAATAAGCATTGCCAATAAATGTATTACCAAAAGGTTTTCGTGTAATCCATATATTCACTCGGTCTGCTGATTTTGTGGTATCATCAGCATCAGCATACTGAGAAAAATCATAATTAGAACCATCAGCATTTTTCACATTAATAGTAAATGTAAACTCTTCTCCCCTATAAACTATAAGGTCTAATTGTTGAATATTTGATATGGTTACTGAATTTGCCATTATTGAAACTTATTTAATGTTATTGTGTCCACAGAGTGTTGTATTGTCTTCTCCATTATCAAAAACAATAACAGTAGGAATAGCTGTTATATCATATTCATTTTGTATTCTATCACACCTCCCTATATCAACCCTGTATTTTTCACACTCTTTAAGTTTAGATAAATCAGAAAACTCATTAGAAGAATTCCACCCCACCCAAAACTCAATAACTACCACATTTTTAGCTATTGTTTTATTAAAGTTATCAGAACTTACAAAGTCCTGTCCAAAAGCGCTACCTACTAAAAAAAATAAAACACCTAATAAAATTAATATATGATTAGCTATATTCATTGCATGTCGTCTATTTTGTTTCTAAGATATTTCATGTCTTCTTTTATCTCATTAACATCTTCTTGTGTTGTTAATATAGTTTGACGTATCATTTCATCTTTCATTTGAAACTCCATTTTTGTAACTTCAGGTTCAGGAGGGATAGGGAGCTCTTTAGCTTCTGCTATGTCTGATTGTAGTGTAAACCACATACCTACAAAGGCAAAAATTAACACTGATAAGCCTCCTAATGTTTTTAGACTTACTTCAAATTTGGATTCTTCTGAGATTTCTTTCATTTTTTTGCAAATTTTTCTACCCCGCTAATACCAAAACATCCGAGTACAACCCACACAAATGAGTCATAAACGAACTTGTTAATTATTAAATCTTGCCCCACCCATCCTGTTACTAAATCTGCAACCATTATAATACACATGATTACAAATGCTATAAAACCTACTATTGCTTTTTCGTTCCAGTCATTGTTATTTTTAAATATATTCATACTAGTCGTATTGTTCTGTTATTCTTCCACCCTTTCTAAAACTAGTTTTGGGAAAAATTCCCTCCTTTCTAAAAGTAGACCGTTTAGTGTCATAAGTTTCATCTAACTTTTCTGAAGCCTTCTTTTTTCTTCCCATAACACGATGAGACTTTTTCATTAACCTTACAGATTTTCTTTTTTGTTTCTTAGTCCACTTGGTAGAGTCTTCTCCTAATTGGCCTAAAGCTTTATCTGCCAATGATGTTTCTTTTTCCTGTAGTCTTGAGACTTTTTTAGTTAACCTCTTAATCCTTCGGTCATATCTTTTATCACTCATAATTAATTTTTTATTTTATATTTAATAATTCCATTTTCTATATACAAACCCTCTCTAACCTTAATAGCCTGTCCTTGTAAATTGTATATTATATTATTTTCAATAGACTTATCTATTACCTCTTGTATACTTGAGCCACAAGGCATACCCGTATCACAATCAATATACTCTATCTCTATAACCTCTACATATTCTATTATACTATCAATAACAAATATTTCCACATATTCTGTATTTACTATAGTGTCATACTGAACAATAGTGTCTGTTACAAAAAACTCAACATACTCTATTTGAGTCTCCACTATTGTATCATACACAACAACCTCAACCTCCTGTATTACATCAACAAACATAGTGTCTAACACCTCTGCATATACCGTATCTATTACATATATATACTCAGGAACAAGCACCTCAACCTCTTGTACAACCGTATCAACAACTATTTGAGTGATATACTCTGTATTGTATATGGTGTCTAACTGTATATCAATAATAGTGTCTATAACAATTTGAGTTATATATTCTGTTTCTACTATTGTATCAAATATAAGCTCGGTTTCATATATATAAAAAGGAATTTCTAAGGTATCAATCTGTATTACGGGAACATCCACATATATTGTATCACATTCTGCTTCAGCGGGAATACACTCCTCTACTGTTGTTGGAACGGCTCCATTTTCATCACCAGCATCAATACAATCAACCCAACCGTCATTTAGCCAGTAATTAGGAACACACCCCTCTGGTGAATATTGAGTCCAATTAGCTGGGTCATCACCACAATAATAACCTTCAGCTTCAGCACAAGCAATACACAACTCTTGAAAGTCGTAATCTTGAGAGAAAGAAAACGAGATTATAAACGAAAACAATATTGTTAGTAGCTTCTTCATATCTAAAGTCTATAATATTTATTTTTATTCATTATTGACAATCCCTTTGGTTGTCTAATAAAGCGTCTCCCATACATATCAATATAAACACCATCAAACATCATCTCATTTTCATCTAATGATGTCCAATTTATATACTTTGGGTCATTATAAATAAACCCTATTGAATCTAAGTACTCTTGACAAGCACCACCAAAGAACCCGTTAAGAGAACTTAATGAACCAGGTAAAGATGTAGCCTTACAGCAACAATCATAAGAATCATATAATCCATAACCAGGAAACATTATCTCACAAAAACCCTCTGACGGCTGTATACAGTCATCAAAATTCCCATGAAACATCCAGCTATTAGTACAATCTTCAATTGTTTCTGCCGTATCACAATACTTTGAACTCCAATATATTGAATCTGCTGTTTCTGGCATTTGACCAAAAGAAAAACAAGATATCAATAATATGGATAACAGAATTCTCATACTACAAAAATAAATAATTTATTCCAATCTTAAATTCATGTAAAGGTTTCATCCAATATCTTTGATGAGAACCCTCCACAAAGACCCCTAAACTTTTTGTTAACCTAACTCCTAATACGAGACCCGTGTCCCATTCTAATACGGCTGGTATAGGGTCCTCCTCCCATTGGGGCAATGTGTAATCAAAACTATAATCATCAAGCCCAATGTGGTAAGGAAGAATATTCATCCAGCCGTGCAACCACCAATCTGGAGTCCACTTATAGTAAGCAACCCCTAGTGTTACAGATAATTCTTTTTGTAGTCCTAGTTTTTCTAATTCACTATCATTAAAATCGTCTATCGCATTACCAAAGTGGTATTGCATAAACTCTCCTGTGGTATGTGCTACCATTACAGAATCTCCACTAGATATATTAAACCAGTCATAATTTACATAATTCCCCTGTATCCATTGTTCACTTACATAACCAAAGTCTTCGGCTATAGCAGTAAATGGTGTTACAGCAGGGTCCCAAAAGTCATAAATTGGTAAAAATCCATAAGCTGGGTGTATTCTTAAAGCTCCCCCAAGCGTAAAGTCCCAATTTCCCACGTTTTTACGCCATCTAAGCTCGGATAATATATATTTGAGGTCTACCCTTTGATTATCAACAAATTGTCCTTTAATCAAAACTTTTTCACCTAAATACCTTAAAAAGAAATCTTGATTTATATATTCTTCTCCCCTATCTCGTATAAATGATATATTTGCAAGATACTCAAACCCCTTTGCGTTTCCAACAGGAGCCTTATTAGATATATTAGATTCTGAACCATCATAAAATGACTTTACTTTGTGCTCATAGTCAAAACGAGCAACTTTTCTAAGGCCAATGGTAAAATTATAATCATAAGGATTAATTTCTGTTATATCTATAAGCTCTTTATCCTCTACTTTAAACATACCGTCTTCTAGGGTAGAAGAACCCATTGTTGAAGACGCGTAAAATGTAGAATATTTGAAAAAATTTTGAGAACTACAACAAGTAGCTAACAAAACAAATATTATAAGAAGTTTTTTCATTATACAAATATACAATTTAATTTTTTTATGACTTTAACTCTATTGTTCTATACTTTCTCTGAAGGTAATACATCATTTCCTCTGCAATCTCATTTTCTTCTCTGCCCCATACAAGTTTATCTAATATAGTGGCACCAATATGCTCTCTATTAAATATTATTATTTCATATATAAGGCCCCTAAAAGTTCCCTTAGCCCCTTGACCCGACTGATTACCCGTCTTTGACTGACCACCTATAGTCATACTAGGATGATAAGTTCCTGACGCATCAAATTCCATTACTGTATCAAGAGTTCCTGTTTCACAACCCGTACCACAACTAATCCCAGGACCCGACACTTTCCAATAATCAGGGTCCCACGATGCTGAACCACTCCGAGAAAGACCGCCACCAAGTAAAGACCCCCAATTGTCTTGATTGACATATAAATCATGAGCATTAAACATATGATATCTAAAATCATGGTCATCCGCGTCATCATATTTTACCCAAGCATGGTTATGAGCAGGTGAAGAAATGTCTTGGTCGTCCATTTCAAATGTTCCCTGTTCATCTTCATCAAAAAAAAAGCTACAATATTGTTTAGGAGTTTCATTACTATGATTTTTTGATGTAAGAAAAAAAACATCTTCTCTTTGCAAAGGAGAAAAAATAAATCTCTGACAGACAACATAAACAACAAAATTACTCATATCTAATTCTGTTGTAGAAAACTTACCAGTAGCAGCAACAGACGCGCTACCCACAGCCTCTAAATAATCATCACCAAAAAAGTAAACACGAGAATGACCACCCATACCCCCAACATAACCATCTTTAAAACCAGGCAAGTATAATGGACACTTAGTACTATCCCCTTGATGAGCTAACGACCCCAAAGCTTTTGCTCCAGCAGTTGCATGTGCTTTATTATCTATTCTCATAACATAATCCCCAATACCTGGAGGACTTACTCCACTACTTGAAACACTTCCCATTGTAGATGAATCAGTGAAATCATACCATGCAACAAGAGCTTCAGGACCACCCATCCGAGCCGTTGCAATATCTATCGGAGTTAAAAGTCTCCTACCCCTAGTATTATTAATCCTAGTAATCATATTATTTTGGGAATTAAATATGCAATTGCCCTAACATAATTTCCCATTCTAACAAAATTCCACCTTCCATACATTATAACACCCTCCACAATATTGTCACCATGTTTGAGCTTGTATATGAGGAAAAGTTAAAGCTCTTTTAGTTCCCACAGCATCTGATTGAACTGTTAAATTAATTGGAGCCCCCCCTGCAGACGCAGATAATTGTATAGTTTTGTCTTTTTCATTTTTAGAAACAACATAATATGGAGTTGCTGACTGTGGCGTTGTGCTTGCGCCCGCCGTGGTAGAAGTTAACCCTAAACTGCTATCAGACTGACCCCTTTTCCAATAATTACAGCTACTACCAATTCTTATATATTGCCAATCTAAACTATTATTAACCTTAATAGTATCGTTTGCGGAACTAACATTAACTCCATCAAATTGAAGGACCATAGAGCCACCAAAACTTGTTCCCCAGAAAAGAGCTGATTGTTCACACGCGTTTAAATACTTAAAAGAATAATCTGCAGAAGCAGACTCTCTATTACTAAGTATATGAAGAGCTCCTATTAGATATTTGCTAGAACCAAGCAAAGATAATTGTTCTGAAGAATCTAATGACACCGAACCATACTGACCCAGTGAAAACTTTGACAGGTCATTTACGTTCATAATTTAAATTGACTTTATAGGAGCTGCTTTAAGATAACATATAACGTCTTTAACAACGGTAATCTTTTTCCATCCACCCTCATACAACACTCCTGCAGCAAGATTTATACCTGTTTTAAATGGAGAGCCGTCACCAGCAACAGCACCAAAATCTCTACCAGCAGTTAAAACATGACTTGTTCCATCAGGCTCCACAGTCCCCATCCATTTAGAATTTACTGGCTGAAGAAGGGAAATTTGAGAATCTCCAACCCCTGAAGAAATACTTTGAGGCATAATTCCTACTATTTCAAATTTTCTTTCTCTATATAATACGTCATCATCAGCTAAATCTACTTTTATTTTATCAGTAAAAACAAGAGTTGTTGATGTAAAGTTTTTTACGGTTCCTATGTACTCCTCATTAATAGTATAAACTCTAGAACCTATAGGAAAAAGATAATAACTGTGGTCGCTATCTTCTGTAATTAATGTTGTTGGAGCCGCATCAGCAACGACAATAGTGTCAGTTGAATTTTTAGCATATCCATCAGCAAGGTTAACGGTCATTGCTGTAACTCCCGTTAAATCCAAAGTGTCATCGTCTAAAAAAACAGAACCATCATATATGGTTGATTTTATTCCAGTCATAACTTAAATTTTTTATATTATTATCTTCCCCCTCCTCTTCGTGCAGCTTTTCTTTGAACTCTCGTCATTTTTCCTTTAGAGCTCGACCTTCTACTACCTCCTCTTCCTTTTGGTTTAGAGGTTCTACCTCCCTTTATATTATCTTCATTATTTCCATCATATGGCAACAATACTGCCGCTCCTGGAGGAACATTACCAACACTTGTTCCACCATATGATATTACACACTCATGTCCCGCTGTTGTTGCTAGGTTTTTAAGATATATAAATCCATTTTTATCAGCTGTTACATTATCAGCCTCAATAATCTTTGTCGAACCTGTTTGTCCTGGTGTAAATCTTTGAACACCAGTTGATACATCAAGACCATCTGTCAAACTTCCTCTTTTATTAGCTGTAAAACTACAATAAGCACTTATATTAGCAGTTGACATATTAGAGCTACTAACCCCAATATTAATAGTTGTTTTTGGATTTGTTGTATTAAAAGCCATTTTTTATTATTTTAAATATTACAATTCTTGTCCTGGAATATGTGCTGCAGCAGCATTTTCATAAACTAACATGTATTCAAAAAACCAGGTGTCGTCAGTTGCATAAACAAGTATATCCGCACCATTATTTCCAGCTAAAGGAGTATATAAGAAATCTCCTTCATATAATTCACATAGAAGTGTAGAAGCACTTTTTGTATTTACATATACAGTAAATTTTCTCGTTCCTTTTGTTGTTTCTTCAGCGTTTCTAATATATATATATGCTCTTGTAGAAGCAGAGCCGTCCATAGCACTTTCATCAAAAACAACAACCCCAGCAGAGCCATTTAAAGCACCCTTCGCTCTTTTTAATCCTGTTGTTTTTTTACATCCTGTTCTATGGTCAATAGCAGTACAAGCCATTGAACTACTTATCCCTACGTCTGAAGACGTGAATCCACTGTTTCGAATACTAACCGTAACCGACGTACTCGGCGTTTTTGAATATGCCATTTTTTTATTCTTTTATAGATTATACAAATATACTAATTTAATTTTAATAAGCTTTTCTAGATGCTAGAAAGCTCTTCGTTTCCCTTTCTTTTTCTTTTTTGTTTCTTTTCTTAAAAGTTTTCTTACAGGTCTAGGAACTAACTTAGACGCAGTAGCCTTCCACTTCTTATCACCCCTTTCACCATACTTAGCATCCCTCTTATATTCATCTCTCATCACCAACTGCTTCAACATACTTACTAGGTTTATAAAATAAGTTACTGATGGTGGTGTCATCATATGAGACCAACTATCTGTATTAACAACTAAAAGAGCATCTCCTAAAGTCCTTTTATAAAACTGATATAATTTACTATTTTTCTTTTCATCATCATCCTCATATAACATAGCAACTAAAACACTTAAAAGTAATAATGATAAAATTCCTGTATTACCTCTATCTAAAGCAGATATCCTATGAGGATTCATTTTTACTAATCTTTTCTTTAGCTCTGGAGAAAAACTATTAAAGTTTTTAATTTCAGCTTCTGATATTCCAAGTCTCTTAGCGAGAGAATTTAATTTATTTCTATAAGCATTAGTGTCTTTAGGGTTCATCATTAAATTTCTCCACTCCTCATATAGGTCTCTATCTTTTCTTGCCTGCATATAGGTTTTTAAAGACTTATCAATCCTTATACCGTTTTCTTTCCACATATCTTTTACAAAACCAAATTGAGCCGTACCAGTACCAATATGAACATCTCCAAATCTATCAATCATATCCGTTCTTCTCATTCTATCCATAACAAATGTTGGTAACCATCTCTTAAATTGTAATATAATATTTGTTAAGGCGTATGCTTGAATTATTCTTTGGTCTAAATCAGTATATCCTCTACCCTGTACAGATAAAACTTTATCAGCAGCTCTTATAGCCTGTTCGTCTGATATAAATCCAGTTTCTTCTAATTCCGCATCTGTTAAATCATATGCCTTTTTACCCGCATGTTTTCTTCCTTTTGCTATAACAATAGTCCCATCATCTAACACATCAAAAGATTCCCACTCTTCTTTACTAAATTGACCTATAAATGCAGCAACCTGAATAAAAATTTCACTCCATCTCATAGGGAAGAATAAAAGTTCTTCTATTGGAGAGTATCTTAATCCCTCACCAATCTGGTCAGCTCTAAAAGAAAGAACTCCAAAGTGATTAGCTAAAGCTTTTCCTTTTTTAGCCATATTAGGGTCCCAACTATCTCCAGAACCAACACCAAAAAATCTCATATGACCAACCACAAACTCTCTTCCCATTCCACTTCTTCTCAACTCATTATACTTACCTATAGCTATATTTACTGCAGCAGACTTAAAACTAAGACCTAAACCAGCAACCATAGCAAGATAATAGAACGTGTTTGCAAAAAATTCGGCATCTTGCAGACTTCCCACATAAGTTCCACCAACCTCAGCCATAGTCTTTTTAGGATTCTGTAATAAGAACCCATCTTTAATAATTGTTCTTAAATATCTTTGAGCATTTGAGTCTCTTCCAGCTGAAGCAAGTCTATTGGCAGCTAAAATAGCATCTACCATTCTTTCAGCCTCCAAATATCCTGTATGATTACTTCCTACCCAATTAGGTTTTGTTGCTCCATATCCATATCTATGAAGAACTTTCGCAGCATAATGATATACGGTATCATGGAAGTTTACTTGAGCAACCATAGACGCTCTCTTTGTTTGTTCTTTTAAATATGAATCAAAATCTTCATTAACATCATAATTAGAAGCTTGATGTAATACCCCAGTATAAGCACCTGTAGCATCTCTATTAGTTAAGAAATGGTTTTTAGCCAGATTTCTTATTCTTTTCATTTCTTTAAACTGTTCAAATGTACTCTTAAAACCATGATTAACACCATTAGCATCTCTCCATCTTTTTTGAATCTTAAGAGGTGTTCCATACATATTTTTAGCAGTACTATAACTCATTATAACATCCTCTCCCGTTAAGAGATTTTTTGTTCTTATCATAACATCACCAAATCTATAATCTGATGGAGTCATTAAAGTGTAAAAAGCTCCAAATCCTTTATTAGCAAGAGTCTCATATCCTCCCGCAGTTCTAGGAGGAATAATAGTTCTACCATCTTCTGATAAATTAGAATATTGAACATTTTGAGCATCTAATTCTCCATGTATATCTTCTAAAACTTGTTTCATAAATCTATGATACTCTATCTCAGCTTTAGATAAACCTGAAGTAGAATAATCTTTTATATCTTTTAGAGATGTATAATGAACATACATTCCCTTTTCATTATCCCACTGTTGTTTTACATCTACTATATTTTTAAATATATGATTATACCAACCAAAAGTAATACCCCCAAAACCTTTTCCAAGGAAAAAAGACTTAACCTTACCCAACCTATCATCTCTAAGATTAGTAAGAACCTTATTGAAATTACGAGTCATCTTTTGTACATCCTTACTATATTGACTTCTTTTTTTATGTAAAAGATTCATAAGGAATTGAACCTCTGGTTTCAATGCTCCAAATTCACCTGGATTAAGAACAAAATCAGCAAAATCTATGTCTCTACCAAGAAGAGAATCTCCTGCTATTTCTAAATCTGGAAGACCTAGTTTAGCTCTAACCTCATCATCAAACATAATTGGATTACTCTTCTTTAATGAATCTATTTGTTTTTTAGCAATCTTCATCGTTAGATAATATCCTATCTCTATTCTTGCGAATTCTGATGCTATACTATCTAAATTAGCTAATTCATTATATACTCTTTGTAGCTCTTGTAGACTAGCATCACGAGCTATTGACCACAATCTAGTTGAAACATCTTCTCTAGAGAAATACTTATCTTCTATCTCAGAAACTCTATTAACATCTCTTCTATAAATAGCCCTATATCTTCTACGAGCGTTTTGATACTCTGTAGTTCTTTTTATTTGACTAGTAAGACTATCTATATTTAGATATCTCATTATATATTCTTCTTCTTCTAAAACATATCCACCCATATTTTCACTTACAGGCATTTTATCATTATGTTGTTGTCTTCTAAACCTAGCACCAAATCTTCTTTCCTCATTTGTGAAATTACTAGACTCATTTGTATCTATAATATCATCATCAAGTTTATCATATTCATCTTTAGGATTTACAAAATTATTATAAATATCTTTATCTTCAGATGTTTTTTGATACATAATCCTTTGTCTAATCATAGACTCCTTAACAGGTCTAAAAACTAATTTAGCTCCCGCTGGATTATCGTTTTCGCTAAGTGTTTCTGTGAAAGAAACTAACTCATAAACAATCTCATGAGCAACCCCATCAGCATCTACAATTTCTTGTTTAAATAATTGTCCTAATTTATATCCATAAACATTATTTAATCTTTCAAATCGTTTTGGCCCATTATAATATAGAGTTATGTTATTACCCTTAAACTCTACTCTATTAGCATTAAGCTCTCCGTGTTTAAAGTTTTCTTTTAAAGGAATTTTTCCCAAAAGTTGTCTATTGTTTATGAGAATTCTTTTGGATAAATGTGTAACAAAATAAGAATCTAACGGAATATTAATTGTATCTTGAATACTATCCACACTTTCTTTTACACTATTCATTAGTTCACTAGAAAATAAAGGAGTCATACTATTGCCTGTAGAACCAAAACCATTAATGTAATAATCATAGTTAAGTAAAAATCTTTGTATTTTAGGATTTAATTTTGAAAAGAAGTGTCTAGCTTTTAAAATTTGACCATAAGTCATTCCTTTTATATTTTTAGCCTCTCCCTTTAATGTTATAACAGGAGCCCAATATGATTCTGTTTTTATGCCTTTAGCAGAAAGAACATCTCCATCTTTTTCTATTTTAGAAAAATTACCTTCTCCAATAATTCTGGTTTTCCTAACCATTTTAACATCTATATACCTATTCCAGAATTCTCTCTCCTCATTTGTAAAATAATAAACCTTCTTTCTAACACCATTTATGGTTTCTATTTTATGAGCATTTATAAGTTTATTTATAAATCCAGTTAAAACATATAAGGACTCTTCAAAAGAAACTTGATTCCTATCAAGATTTGGATTATTTAATATTCTTTCCTCCTCTAAGCTAAGTTCATGTCCAGTAAAAGAATCTGGTATAATAGAGAATATAGAGTCCCCTACAAGACCTATCTTTTCTGCTATTATAGAATTTCTTATATCGTGGTCAATTTGTTTTTTTAGTTTTTTAAATTCATTAGAAGTTCCTCTTTGATTTTCTAAAAGATAATTCCCAGCTAATTCATATATTCTTCTTGATATAGCTAAATGACTTTCCTGATGAGCCAAATCAAGTTTTAACAAATTACCCATATGTCCAGCGACCTTCATCGCAAATGATATATTAGGGTCTTTCATTAATTCTTTTAATCTAGTAAGTCTATCTCTAACAACACCAGCCTTTTCACCTTTTATTATTTCATTAACTCTATGCTCTAAGGCCATGTAATCAGTTAATGATGTTAATTTATTTTCCGACTTTTCTAAAGATAATAATCTTTGAAGTAGATATATATCTGATTGAGCCTTGTGGGCATTATATAAAAGACTTAAAATTCTTAATTGATTTTCTAAAGATTCTGTATCATTTGGGTCAATAATTTCTTGACTAATAGTATCATTAAGAGCATTACGAACATTATTATCTTTAAAAGGTCTATTAAGATTTTCCAATATCTCTCTAGCCATATCAAACATAATAGTTGCTTCTTTTTGATATTCGTCTAGAGAACCTGGTTGTTTATTTGAAACCACCTTTTCTACATATCTTTTTACTACAGGATTATTCATTATTAAATAAGTATCCTCTATAGACACATTCATTCCTATTAAAGTTAACCAACCAAATGTTACATCTGGAGTTATACCTAAATGACCATAATAGTGAGTGTTTGGATTATCTAATATTATATTATTAAATCTAGCTATTGTATCAAATACAGAGCCAGCATCTATAAATCCAACATCTAAGTCTGTTCCAGCATATCCTTTAACTGGAGTCCCAGTAATATTAACAATCTCAACTCCATAAGCACTGAATAAATTTCTAACATAGTTAAATCCAATACCTTTTCCAATATCACCTCTACCTCCAGACTGAATTTCTTTATTTTTTATTTGGTCTAAGAAAAAGTATTTATCTAATCCTCTAGGAACTAATTTACCATCTCTAAAGACAAGCTCTCCCGTTATTGGAGCTAGTCTATTTTCTTCACCAGCTTTTATAGCCTTATTAACAGAATCCTCAAATTCAATACCCTTTTGTAGAATTTCAACATTGTTAGATAAAAGATTTAATAGTGGATTAAACACATTGTTATTAAATATCTCTTTAGTTTCTGTACCTATATTATCGTCTTTATCCAAATTATATCTACCAAAAATATGTAAAGCATCACCATCTGTATCAGAACCTAATAGTTTAGAAATCTCAGAAGGTATAATAACTTGTTCTCCTTGAACTTCTGGAGTGAATGATTTTATCTTACCTATAACGATAGAGCCAACATTAGACTCAGGTATTCTCTGAAGTATAATAATATCTCCCTCTTTAAATCCTTGTTTTTGCATTGAAAAAGGAACAATAACATCTACAGCATTAATCATCTTTCCAGTTACAGGGTCTTGTACTAATCTATATGTTTTTAGTTTATTTGAACCATAAGTAAGGTCACCCATTTGATATGCAATTGTTCCAGGGGGAGTTAATCTAACTCCATTATTTTGTAGTTGAGAACCAAGAAGCTCTATTATTATATCTATTTGTTGAGGAAGAAAATCAAATCCTTCTTGTAATAATAATTTATTACCAACCCCCCAAACATCATTTGGCATCATTTTTGATATATCTTCTAAGGCCGCTTTTTTATTATTTCTATATTTACTTAATAATTCTCCCGCAACAGTATCATAAATTCTAGATTTAACTAAGTTTAAATTTTCTATTATACTTATAACCTCAGACTTATTTAACCCATCTCTCTTTATAAGATTATATATATTAGTAGCTGTTTGTTTTGCAAAATTACCATTAACCTTTTGTCTGTCTAATTCCACCTGTAATCCAGCTTCTTCTCCATTAAAACCCACTTTCATCTTTCCACCCTCATGATACATAAAGTTTTCCATAAGTTTATTCCAAATGGTATTTTCAATATCTGTATCATTTAGGAAATCTTTTGCCGTCCACCCCTTTTTACCTATCATTAAATTATCATATCTTGAACTACCCCATCTTTTATAAGCAGACCTAGAACCTATTATTACAATTGTATTATGTATTCCCTTTTGAGCTAATTTTTGTTCTATGTTTTGTAGTATTTTGTGTATCTTATCATATACTGGTTTATTTTTAATAAATTCGTTATCTAAAGATTGTATATAAGTTTTCATACCAACAGTAGTACGATAACCATATTTCTTTTCAAAAGTTGTATTATCAAGATTTTGACCACTATGAACTATCTTAAAGTTTCTTCCTGTATTATGAAGACCTCCAAATATATTTTTAATAATATCAGCCGTTTCTGATGTAACAAAAGTAGACGCGTCAGCCAACATTTCTCCCTCTTCTCCCAATATGTCTTCTAAAGGGATATGTAATATATTGTGTCCCTTAAGAGAATTAACATATGTTGTACTCATTTTACCCCTTTTAGTATTATCTAAAAAGAATTTAGACGGAACATCTTTTATATAATTCTCATCTCTTTCAACCAACATGTCATGTGCATGAGCTAAATTAATAGCTTGTAAAAGAAGAGCATACTTCATTTCTGCAATAGCAGACTCACTATATTCTTCTCCATGTTTTATTTTTGATAAGACATTACCCTCTCCAATCAAGTTTTGATTATCTCTAATGAACTTTAAGACAGCAATAGCGTCTTCTCTAAGCTGAACACTATTCATTCCGTCTCCATATCTAAAAGCACTATTAATATGGGTTTTAGTTAAGAAGGCATAAGAGTCGATATCAGACTTTTGAATAACAAGACCATTTTTTAATACCACCTTTCTAGGACTATCAGACAAAACTTCTCCAAAATCAATAGGCATTATTTGTTTTTTCCCTCTTATTGCGGCAATAGTTTCCTCTAGATACCACATCTTCATAAGGTTAAAGTTCATTTGGTCATTAGAATATCCAGATTGATATCCATCAGGAGTTGTAACTTGATATCCAAGTAAATAATCTAAATCAAATTTCCAATCTTTACTGAGAGATAAGTCTGTTCTTAATCCAGATTTAAGTTCTGCAAATATATTTCCTCTGTATAATTCAGCAAATCTTTCTGGATTAGATTTTAATAATCGGTCTGCTCTTTCCTCTGTTAATTGCATTACCATGGTTCTTTGCAATATAGATGTTGCATTTCCTTTAGGGTCTAATACAACATGATGAGCACCATAAAGATTTCCTTTAATAGATGAAATAAAACTTCTTAAGATTTTTACAGAAGTATATGATTTAGGGAATTTTTTATACAAACTCATGTCTACTTCCCCTGTTTTATATTTAAATATCCCTATATTAAATTTAACATCTTCAGATTCCTGCATACCCTGAAGCTCTCTAACTTGTTTTTTAAAGTTAGACTTTGCTCTATTGTATGTCATACCCTCTTTAGCAAAATATTCTTCAGGCATTACCTGAAATATTTCATCAAGATATGTAGAGAGTTCTTCGTCTGTAAGCCCCTCTGTTTGAATAAGAGCTGTTTCAGAAATTAAGTCTTGTAAGATATTACCATTTACCAAAGAACTAAATACAGTATCTCCATCTAAATTCATAGATTTTAAAAACTCTTGTCCTCTAGCAAACTCATCAGTTAATTCACTTGGCAATATATAGTCTAAAAGAAATGCTTCAAATTTAGTTTCTATCTCTTCTCTAAACTCTTTACTAGGATTCTTTTTATAAGCTTTTATATCTTGAAATAAATCATATAATCTTATAACATATCTAAGTTTATTTTTTTGGTCTATCCAATTTGATTTCCCTTCCTCAGAATCTCTAGCTTTATTAAATGTTAATACATCAGCGTGTTCATCTAATCCTAAATAATCATATACATGTATTTTTCTAAATAAACCAGAATCACTTAAATAATCTTTTACAATATTTTGGTCATCTCTACTTAATGAATGAGCAACACCAAGTCTTCCAGTCTCATCTTTCACTAAATATGTAGGACGATAAATCCTCATATCTTTCATTTCATTGTACAGGTCTCTTGCAAAATGTTCATAGAAAAGATTATTCAAATTAGCATATTGAGTGTATTGTCTTATTTCTTTATCAGCAAAAACTTCATCAAAAAAGTCTTTTATCATTAACTCTCTTCCTGTTAATTCGTCATTAGGAGTTGTTAATAAATTTGCAACATAATCTTCAAAAGAACTAACATCAGGAGTAGCTTTTATTTTTCTAAAAAGTTCTTGCTTTACCATGTCTATATTAAATAGAATCTTTTCAAAACCAAAACTTCCATCAGATTTTCTTACCCTAACATTGTATACTGTATCTACTCTTTTTTCACTTATAGAAACCTTATTAAATATTTTTCTAAGAACCTCTGAACCTCTAGACCTAAACTCGTCATCATATATATCAAGGAGTTTGCCCATAAAATCAGGGTCTCTTAGTGTTTTAGAAATATCCATTGCGTTATCTACTTCCATTCCACTATTAATATTATAAAAGAAAGTGTATATTTGACGCTTTAAAGACTTTTCATTTTTTCTTAAGTACTCTTCCATACCAGAATCTTTCTGATATTTCCAAGATTTTTTAACTTTTTTAAAATACTTATCTACTGTTTGTTTTAAATTCTTTTGTCCAGCTGGAGTACTAACATCAAACTCTCTTCCTTGATAGTCAAAACCATGAACATTCATCATTCTAATAATACCTTTCCATAAATAATCTACAGCAGAAGCTCTTTCATAATCTCCCCTTTGAAATCTAGCTCCTCTTCTTTTTTTATTTTTTGCCCAACCAGGAGGTTTGTCAGATTTCATTTGACTATTAAAATAATTTTTAACATATTCATAATTATCTTTAGAAAGATTAGAGTCGGCATCTTCCATTAATTGCTCAGAATCTTCTTTAGCTGGTGCGTTTTTACCAAACCAAGAAAAAAGTTTTTTAAAGGAACCATCTAACTCATTTCCTAATGGAGTGTTTCTAAAAAATAAATCATTTTCTTGCTCTAATCTTCTACCAAGTATATCTGATAAAAGTTCTTCTTGTATCTCAACTTGTTCTTTATCAGGGAGGGCCTCTAGTCCCATTTTCTGTAATATGTCCTCTGTAGCAATTCTTTCGTCAAATAATATATAAGAATCCTCTCCATTCATAAAGTTTCCAAGAGTGTCTATATTCCCCTCAGCATCTCTTACAAGAAGCATATCTCTATATCTTTTTTTTGTAGTTTGCCAAGCATGATGTCTTACAGTATCTTTCATTGCTTTTTTTACAAACTTCTGGTCTTTTGCTAATGATATAAAAATATGTCCAGCAACTTCATGAAAAAACGCCTCTTGTGTAGCTAACCCCTTATTTAAATAAACAGTAGAACCTATAACAACAGAGACTTGTTCAAATCCATATTCATCAATTAACGACTCTAAAGCAACTACTCTTACCTTTTTTCCATACACTTTAGATGCCCAGTCCTCTAAAACGCTTATAGCCCCTCTCCCTCTTAAATTGATTATCCTTTTCTCTTGTTTCTTATTTGCGTTTCTTATCTTTATTCTTCTATCCGCCCAAGACCAAAGCTTTCCAAAAAATGATTTTTCACTTTCATCTTTTTCTTCCTTCTCTTTTTCATTTTCAGTGTCTATAGGTTGTCTACTAAATTTAGCCCCTCTAGCATCTGAACTTTTATGAATATCAAAGTGTTGTTTTACTCTATCTATAAGTAGGTCTAAATCAATATTATCTGAAAACTCAGGGTCAAAAACATCATTAAGATATTCTTCTATTATTTTTCTATTTTCGGGGTCTCTAGATATATCTTCTTTAAAATAATCATCTTCAAGAATTTGTTTTTTTGCCCCCTCTACTTCTTCTTTATTGTTTACATTTATAATATTCTTTTTAACTTCTTTTTTAGTCTCAACCTCCTTTTCTGTTTCTTCTTTTTCTATTTCCGCTTTTTCCTCTTCTACTTCCTCCCTAACTATACCGTGTCTTTCTATTTGCTTTTGAGAGTATAACTTATCAACATCTGTTATTGTTTTTATAAATTTAGATTCTCGTTCATATAAGTGGTCAATATACCCCTTGATAGACCCAAATTCTTTAATTAACAACTCTTTTCTTTCTTTACTAATATTTTCGTGGTGAAATTCTATCCATCCCTCCTCATCTAATCCAACTACGCCTTTTTTATCTCCCTTAAACCGTGACCTATAACTTACTCTTAACGAACCGTCACTCATTGTTGTAACCTCAACACGAACATCCTTATCTCCATCTATCTCTTTGGTCTCATAAATATCTTTCTTTTCTATGAGCTTAGTCCTAGTGCCTTTAGTGGAAATTACTTTACCTAATTTCTTTTTCTTCTCCTCTTTCTTCCTATCTTTTTTTACAGCTATCCCTTCGTCTATTATTACTTTAGCATCTTCAGGCCTCATTTTTGCAATCTGTTCTTTCGTGTAGCCTAGTTCAGATAAAGCTTCTCTATCCGCCTTGGTAATCATAGCCTTTATTCCCTCCTTGGCTTTTTCCTTAACTCTCTCTTCTTCTTTTGTTTTTTGTTTTCCCTTTGGTCTAGCTTCATCTGTGGCAATTTTTTTCAAAGCAGATTCTATTTCTTCTGCATGTTCTGAATAATATCCCTTATACTCGTCTGTGGCTAATAGTTCTTCATTTCCATCCATGAACGCATTAATCCACTTAGCAACTTCTTTTTTTACACGCTTTGGAGATTTTCTACCAAGAAGGCCATCAACACCATCTTTTATATATCCATCAATAGCACTTTTTTTAAGATTATAAAACTCTTGTTCTTCTTTAGATAGTTTCTTTTTATTTTTTATTTTATCAACAATATTCATAAAGAGGTCTTCTTTTTGCATTGCCTCATTTAATTTGTGAAGGTTTTCTATCTGCTGTTTTAATATATTTGCAGAATTATTTACAACATCCAATTCTAACTCTCTATCTTTATTTATTTTAGATATTTCTCTATTTCTTGTTTCTTCACTTATATTCTTGTTATTTTTAACTAGTTCTACTTCAGCATCATACTCCTCATTTATTCTAGTTATTTCAGAATTATGTTCATCTAAGTCAGCATATTTCTGAAGCATTATTTTTTTATTCCTAGGGCTTAATCCTTTAGCAACAGGATTTTCATCAAAAACCTTTTTATAGACTTCAATTTTATCCTTATAACTTTGAGCCTCTTCAGCAGATAATACACCATTTTCTACTAGATGGTCTAACATGTCCATAGCAACATCTGTAGTCCCTGTAATAACAGAACCCATAGCCATATGCTCTACATCTTGATGAAGAACAGTCTTATGTTGCTCCTTCATTGTTTTATATCGGAGCTCTCCATTTTCATCATATATATTTCTCTTTCCTGAACTTTGTCCAAACAGTCTTCTTAACCACGTATCGTGAGCTACCTCAGCATCATCCGCATAAATATCCTCACCCTTAACCATTCTTGATGTATCAAATATTTGTTCAAAATCAAAATTTCTAAATTGCTCATCTAATATATGTCGTCTTTCAGCGATAGCATTAATTGAATTCCAAACACCACCAACAGCAAATCCCATACCAAAAGAAGCCACCTTTATGGCTCTAGCCTCATCACTGAAAAAGAAATCTTTATATGTTTGTTGTTGTTCTCCACGAACTTGAGATATATTCTTATTTATAATCCAATCTTGATAGGTTTCTTGAAACATCTCCATAGTTCCTTCACCCAAACCATAACCAGATGCTATTGCTAATGTTCTTATAGATGGTGCAAATCCACTACCATTACCTCTCATTTTGGTTATATTTTTCCAAAACTTAAGATTACTTAAATTTTTAAAAGGGACATTAGCTAATAAACCCCATTGAAGAGCTGCCATAGGAGTCCATTGTAATTCGTCTATATATGTTGCTTGAGCTACAGCAGCAGCCTGATAATCATTCATTCCCTGTGCTTTAGCCTCTGAGTAAGCCTGTCCTGCAGTTAAAAATCCCTCAAAGACTCTTGAGCTAAGACCACCAGCTAATACAGCTGTTGTGCCAGTTGCAAATTTAGAAAATTTTAAAGCCCCCACTCTATTAAGTCCCATTGCTTTAGCTCCCTTATAAAATCCCTTACCAGCATTTACCGACTTCATACCAACTTGAGCTAATTTTGTTGCTTTAGCGGCAGGAATAATCATTGTTAACATATGGGGTAATAAAGTAGGAATAGTATGATAAAGGGTTTCAAAGCTTAAAAGATTATGCCATTTGAGCTCATGTAAAGGCGTTAATCCCGCAGCGTCTTGTACACCCTTTAAATCCATGCCCCATTTTGTTAATTGCTCCGCAAGACCACTTCTAGTATCATAACCCCAAACCATTTCAGAAATAACATCTCTTTCTTTTCTTTCTTGATTAGCGGCTTGATATTCTTCAAGAGTTAAAGTATCAGGAAGTTCTTCTACACCACGGCCCCACTTATATTGTCCCTTTCCAAGATTAAATGAATCTGCTATCATTTCTATAGCTCCAGCAGCACTAACCAAAACACCACCAGTTCCAGCCACCAAACTTCTCCAGGCAGTACCTAACGCACTTCTTTCTTTTAGGTATTCTTCTACCTCAGGCATGTCATAATGAGTTGCTAATGCGGCATTTAAAATTTCTTTAGGAGCATTTAAAGGAATACCTAAAGCATTTAGTTTACTTACTCTTTCTTGTATACCTCGAATAACATTATCTTGAAGTTCAGTTGGAACATCCCAATGTGGTTTTTCTTTTTCTGATAAAGTTGGTAATTCTGACATAAGAGAAGCTTCATCCTTTTCATCTGTAGGTTGAAAATCCATTCTCTGTGATGTCTCTTGTGCTTCTTTAAATTCTTGTTTAGCATATTCTACAGCCAATCCCTGAGGACCCCTGGTAATCATATCTATTGTTCTTTTTGGATTCTCTTTTGCTTTATCTAAAACAAAATTCACAAGATTAAAGTCCCCCTCCTCAGATGGAGGTTTTCCTTTATCATAATTAGAGACCTCTTTACTTAAATTATTTAACTCTTTTTCATTCAGCATCTTTAAAAGTTTTTTGTAATTCTAGTATATTGGGCTCAATCATAGGAGCTACAATTGTAATTAATTTTATAAAGTCATCAACTTGTTCTTTTTCAAAACTTTTTTCAGCATGAGTTCTAAATATATTTAAATATGCTTCTGGTGTTACAGAGGTTAAAGCTTGTCTTACCTCATTAACTCTACCAGCACCATTACAAAGAGCAGTGATTAGAGCTGCTGTATCCATACCCGAAACATTACCTTGAGTGGTGTGAAAATATTCAGTAATCATACCCGCCGCCATAAGATGAGAAAAAACTGTAGGAGTAACATTATCAATACCACTTTGAGATAATCCATCTAAATATAAAGGGAATGTCGCTGAATATTGTTTTATTTGTGAATCAAGAGTATTTTTCATTTGAGGTGTTAAATTCTCTGAATTAAAAGCTATACTTTTAAATGTATCAAATCCTGAATTTTCCATTTGCTGTCTTATGTGTCTAGTCTTAGCAATTTGGTCTTCAGTTTTTTGCCACTTAGCAACATTAGTTCCAACTCTTCCAAGTTTTGAATCCCATTCTGTTCCCGACATAGCATTTATAGGCATTTCAGCAAACACTACATCAGTGTGTTTTTTTATGTGTCTTCCCGCTCTATGCCATTTATCTTCTCCTTGATGAACAAATCTAGTAACAAGAACAGGTTTGATTGATTTTTTATGGAATTTTTCTTCATTAGCATCTGTTAAAAGAACTCTCTTATCTCCATCTATAACACTATATGCCAGAAATGTTCCAGTTGGTATAAGTTCTCTTTCGAATGTATGGCCAGTTTTTATCCAATCTCCATTAGCATCATAAAATGGAACTTGATTTGAAACTACTCTTCCTGGAAGAATCTGAGCAGGCTCGTCATCCGATGCTCCAATATAATGGTCTCCAAAATGAGCGTGTATAAGGTCTGAGTCTTTTCCCTGAAGAACTTGTCCACCCAAAACACCTGTAATCTCATCGTCATCAAGTTTATCAAGAAAATAACCACTCTCTGCTAATCCTTTATTAGGTGGAATATCAGCCTCATAATTTAGTAAAGAATTTATTCTACCAAATCCTTCAGTTTCGTAAAGTTGATTTATATTCTCAGCATTATACATATATGATAAATCATCTAATGAAGCACTTACTATTTGTGCTGTAGAGGTTGTTTGTAATCCTGTAGCTGACATTATCTCTCCTTCACCTGGAGAATAGTATCTAGATATATATTCTAAAAGTTGTCCATCAGAAATATTTGCATTTGCATCAAGACCATATTCTAAAGCATAGTTAGTTCTTGTTGTTAATTTATTATCTTGATGTTCTAAATAAGCTTGAGCTTTTCCTTTTTCTTTAATAGCACCCTCACCAGGATGAGCAAGTTCAGTTAAAAGCATTCCACCATAACTAAAATCTTGAGCTTCACCCTGCATCCATCTTTGATAAGCCTCATGAACACTATTAGGAATAATTTCACCCTGTTTATTACTTATAAGTTTTTCTTGGTAATCAAGTATACTTTTATATAAATCTTGTGGAACAATAGACGATAAATCTTTACTCATTTGATTAAGGAGGTCTCTTCCTCCACCATCCATAAATCTAAGGACATCTCCATTATAATATTTTAACTTATCAGATATTTGTGATTTATATGAATTAAAGGTAGCTTCTGCTGTTTCTCCTATAAAGTTATTAGCACCTAAAACAGCTTTTGTTTTTGCTTCAGCTTCCTCAAAATTTTTCTGTTGTAATTCTAGTTCTTTAGATTGAGACTCTTTCCATTGAGACTGGACTTGAGCCATTTGATTATAGACATTAGCATTATGAGAAGCTAGTTTTCTAGCCTCTGATGCTCCCGTCCATCCAGAAAGGATTTGATTGTGTTTACTATAATTTACCATTGCTTTTGTATTACAAAGTTAATCAATTTATTTTATTCATATATGTAGGCACCAATCCTCCCTTTTTTAAACCAGGACCATACAAAAGTTTTCGTGGAGAAGGAAGAGCTAATGGCCCTTCTATACCCAAGGGTCCTTCTATAGCTTTTGGTCCCCCTATAGCTTTTGGACCTCCTATCATTTTTTGTCCTCCTATAAGATTTTGGCCTGCTCCTCTACCGCCGCCTGTCCATTTATGTTGGAGAATCGTTTGAAATGGCTTTCTTGTAAGTCCTTTTAATCTACCAAGTAATCCCATTCCACTTATTGCGGTGAATGCTTCTACAATAGGTTTACCTATATCTTCTGTAAACACCTCTCCTCTACCAGCTATTCCTTGTGGATTTTCTTCAGGGTCAAATCCAGCTATATGTCTTGCTGATTGTCCTGGAGCATCCTCTATAAAAGGAATACTACCTTGTATTTCAAGAGCATCTATACCAAAAGGTTTCCAGGATTCTGGCTTAGGCATATCTAATTGGCCCCATCCTCCTAAATACCAAGGTTGATGTCTATACTCTTTAAGTCCACTTTGATTACCTTTCAAAAAGCTTTTTTCATGTCTAAGAACATATAATGGTTTTGGATTATCTTCACTATAAGCCTGTCCAAATTCGTCTTCTGTTCTACTAAAAGGTACTTGCATTCCTGGGGATAAAGCTGTTTCATCTGAATCTCCATAGAATCCTTTTTGAGTGGATATATTTTTATAATAATCTAAATAATCTTCATACTTACCACTTGTAGGTAAAGAACTAAGTAGTGTTTCAAGATTTTCTGTATTTTCAGGGTTAGTACTTGGAGCAAAATTATTTGTTGTATTACCTGAAGAATCAAAATCAGATATTGCATTATCAGGACCTTTAACTGGATTTAATAAATTTGAAGTACCAGGAGTATTTACAAATTCTGAAGCAAACTGTGCCGACTCAGCCTCCAACATTCTTATATCGGCATCATGCTTCTCTTTAATCATTTCAAGAAGTTTGAAGTTTGCACTTCCTGGCCCATTTAATCTAGCGTCTTCTATAGACTTGTTAACATCATCCAATAAAGTACTTCCAAGTTCTCCTTGCATTGTTTTAAGCCTTTCAGCCTCAGCCATATCATATTTTCTAGTAAGTTCTCCTGATTTCCAATTTAATGTTTCCTGAGTCTTTAAAGCTTCTCCAAGATTCTGTAAATTAGTTCTATTTAATTCAGCATCTTTAGCGGCTAAGTTTACAAGAGCATTAACTCTATTAGCGTTAAGAACACCTAAACTAGCTAACATATTAGCTCTACTACCACCAGAGGCTCTTAGAGCTTGTTTAACGCCCGAAGTATATGCGTTTGTTAACTCACCCTTATATTTAGACATTTCAGCAGCACTGAAGCCCTTATTTGATAAGTCACGTAATTTTTTAACATACTCATTGTGCATCTCACTTAACTGCGGCTCTTCTCCAACAGGAATCTCTTCCATAGCCTTAGAGAGATTTATTAAGCCAGCTCCAGCTTTTAATGCTGTAAGAGCACTATTAAGCATACTAGCCTTTTTTTCTTCTGGTGGAACATAGTTGTTATCTTGTGTTCTTCGAGACCACCAATCTCCAGAATTAGACTCCCATAAATTATAGGCCCCCTCATGAAACTGACCACCAGTCATCACACCAACTTGACTATCTGATAATCCGCCAGTTAAATCTTCCCACATTACATTAGAGGCATCCGACTCACTTCCAGGAATTATTCTACCATCATGAGGTCTTGTGCCATCTTCTCCATATGCTGGTATTGTATTTTCATCTACAGTTCCAACTCTTTCTCTTTGCCACTTCCATGTTGTTGGGTCTTTAGGATTAAACTCAACACCCTCAATAGGAACTTTTCTCACTCTACCTGTATATCCATATTCATCAGGAGTCCCATCTGTATATGTATCATCTACATAAATACCCGCAGCAAGACCATAATCATCGGTCATCATTTCTAACTTCTTATCATCTCTTGATATTATGCCAGCATTTTCTAACTCTTCTAACTTCTGTCTTCCAAAACAATCTTGTTGTTTAATCATATCAAGTATACTTCCATCACCTCCCTCTGACAGTTTTTGTTCAAAATAATCATATAAGTTTTGGGGAATTTTACCCTTTAGGTCTTCTAAAGACATATCCTTTACCATATCTACAGTCTTCACCCAATCTCCTTCTACACCATAAATGCTCCAATAACTATCTTCTGGAGTAGAGTCTAATGTTCCTGTTGTTGTTCCATCATCTCCATATATAGGGTCTCCCTCCCTTAAATAAGTATCTCTTTCTTCCCAATGAGGAGAATTTGTAGTATTTAAAAGTATCTCATTTCGTATTAGCTCATGAGTTAAATTATTGGCTAAATTATCAATAACACTTTTTTTATTTGGCTGTACTATAATTTGACCATCTTGAACAGTGATTCCATCTTTAGTAAGGTCATATAGTTCAGATGTTGTTTTTGTGATTTCTTTTATAATTTCTCCACTTTCATTTGTTTCAACTCCTACAGGTATTTCAAAGTCTCCAATGACATGGTCTAATGTAAGAGATATTGTCTTTTGTAGCTCTTCATCACTTAATGGTTCATGTGTATTAGTTATGATATCATATATATCTTTTATCATCTCCTTCCCACTAAGATTCTTGTTTAACTCCCATATCTTACTAAGACTCTCCCATATCTTACCACCTGAAGCTATTGGAGGTAGAGTAATTGGTCCAAATTTCTTACCATTAAGAATATTTTTATGACCCTCAATAATAGAATTTTTATTTTTATCTAGTTGACTTATAATCTCACCCTTTATTGCGTTTCCATTTTTTTTAGGATTCTTAAGTAAATTCTCTATTTGTTTTACATCGTCATCACTTAAATATTCTTTATAAGCTTTAATAATATTATCAGAAGAGACTTTATTTATATCTGACACATCTAGATTTACTATTTTTGATTTTAATGTATCAAGATTTTTAACTGCTGGATTTGTTCCATAGTCAAAACTTGACAATATATTTTCAATATTAGCAATCCATTCTTCCGCATTGGGAAAATCTAATGGCCCAGCCAGATTCTCAAACTTTGTTAAAAATTTATCAGAAGTGGAATTTTTATTTTTACCAATAGGATAACATGAATGCTTTAGGGCATCTAAATAATTTTGAACCCAAGTTGAGGTATCCTCATTTGCCACTTTTGATGGACTGTTTTGAATAGTCTCTACATCAGCACGTATATCTGTAAATAATTCAGGATTTGAATAAAAATTACTAATAGTATCGGGAGTCATATATCTTTCACCATTTTCATCTTCAACAGACCACCCTGGATTCATTTTCATAAAGGCTTTATAGTCAGTATCATTATTTGTTTTCCACTGTTCCCACACTTCATTAGATAATGAAGCTGGTATTGCAACAGCTTTAGCAAAATCTCCTGTAGTAGGATTATCTACATCTCTCCATTTAAATTGTTCAGATATATAAGCTTCTACAACATCTAACTGTTTAAGTTCAGACATCTTTTCTAGGTCAGACAGTAAATATTGTTGTCCACCTATAGTTTTAAAGTCTTTACCTGAATCTGGATAAAATTGAATTAATCCTCTTGCTTTTCCATATTTACCTTCTTTAGCTAAATTTGGTTGTGCCGCAGAATAACTACCTGCAGTTTCTTTTTCTATTACCGCAAGTATTTCATATACTGGAACACCAAGATTTTCAGACATACTATTTAGTCTATCCATTACTCCTGGTAATTTTAAGAATAATTTTCTATTATTTACATAATCATTATGTTTTGATATCGGTAATCCCATGTTAATAGTCTTTTAATTTTTTTCCATATTTTGCTGAACCTACATCCCAACCTCCTGGCCAGTTATCCATTGCCTTAGAAATGTAATTTCCTAATTTTTCATTATCACCTTTCTTTTTTAAATCTGATATTTTTTCAGAATCTATTTTAGAAAAAATCATTTCTCCTCCTTCAAATTCAACCTGACCCCTAGCATTTCCTCCTTTATCAAGAACTGTACCAGGTATTCCACCTTCATCATGAGATGGTCCAACTGACACACCTTCTTGATTAAGGTTTCCTCCATACTTCATATATTCACTAGAAAGAAACGGAAGAACATTATCTGTTCTACCCCCATGTTTTAATCTTGCCCCTAGTTTAGATGTAACAAAACCCTTTTCAATAGCCTTTTGGCGACTTTGTTCTTGTGCTAAAGCTGTAGATTCCGCTAATGATACTTGAGTGTTTAAAGAATCCATTTCTTGTTTGGAGGAAATAACATCAGAAAATTGGTCTTCCATTTCGTCTCTTAAGTCATCTTTTGCTCGATTAGCTTTAAATTTACCAGTTAATAAATTAAAACCAGATTCAACAGCTCCCATAACATTTCCTGTTGCTATATTTGTACCAAGGGCTAAAGCGTCTGCCCCCATTTCTCTACCTGTATATGTATGAGCTTTATCATCATCAACCATTGATTTAATCTTTCCTGTTATCATTCCAGTAACATTTTGTACACCTGATTGTCCTCCCAAAAGTTCTGTTCCTTCTTTTCCTAAAAATTTACCCGCCCCTTTTTCAAACCAATTAACTGACGTATCATCAATCTTTGTTGAAAGTTCTTGTATATTTTTCACAATATTACTACCCTCTCCTAATTCCATTCTCTCATCTTTTTCTTGTTTCCACCTTTCTCGAAGTGTTGTTCCACCAGCATATGGTTCCTTTTCTCTTTTTTTGAAAAAGTCTGTTAAAAAAGTAAGGTCTGGCATATTTCCCTTATCTAATCCTAAATATTTTGTAAAAGGTGAATCTGTCATAATTTTAAATTCTTGAATATCTATATTTTGGTACTATGGAAAATATACTATAACTAAAGTTTTTAGCCATCTCTTGATGTTCTGACGTTAAAGGAGACATTAAAGATTCTCCTCCCGCATCATTATAGCCATATTGCATGGCCATTTTTATTTTTGCAAATTTTCCTCTTACCCTTGTTACACCGCCTCCAATAGCTAATCCTAATCCATATTGGTTATCAACAAATCCAGCTGCTCTAACAGGAACATGATGAGAACCTTCTCTCACTTTATAGTAGCCCCAGTTTTCATACCACTCTCCTTCATAAACCTGACCCATTTGATATTGTTTTTCCGCAGTAGAATCTCCCTTAAATACAAATTTAGTAAATCTATTGAAACCATACTCGTAAGAGTTGTCCCATAAATTATATTGTGTTAACATTTCTGACTCTTCTTGCATATTAATAGATATACTATCAAATATTTTACTTGTATATGGTTCATCATTTATAACAAATTCTATTTCAAATGGTTCATACCAATAATAATTCATACCTCCAAATTGTAAGTATTTTTGAATACCCATATTAAAAGCACCTAAAGCTGTAAGACCACTATTTTCGTATCCATTAGCAAGCCATATTTGGTCTAATCCAGTTGCCGCAAAGGGGCTCTCTGTTCCAGCATAACCATCACCACCTTCAATGTTATCAATATTATCATATATATCTGGGTCACCACCATATCCATCAAACACATCTTCGGGTGTAAGAGGTATGTCTGTAAAAGGAACTTCCCATTCTGAGCCATCAGGAACATCAGTGATGGTCCAATCATCATCAACAGTTTCGTCTACCCAAACACCATGAGGTTCATCCTCTATAAATTCATCATCTATCGCTCCATCTCCATCACAATCGCCATTTAAACAATCGAAATAATCTATAAGTGAATCTTGGTCACAAATACAACATTCATTATCAAGTTCAGGGTCATAACCAACCGCTCCTGGGAGTCCTGATGTATTACAAGGTGTATTTGCTAATGGGTCATAATTAGCAGTCGGGTTTTGTACAGGATAAGTGGTTCCTGAAACGGGGTCCATATAATCAAATGGAGGACATAAATACTCCGTACAGCCCCCAACCCACTCAGTTTCACATGAACCATTATCAACAGTAGCAAGTTCATCATATTCCACATATGCGGGATTCATGCATCCATAAATTTCTTGGTCTACCACTTCTTGATATACACACATTTCATTATCAAAATACACGCAATCTTCACAATAATTAAATGCTTGTGGGTCTCCACATCCAGTTTCTCCCCAAGCGGGCTCATATAGACAACAATCAGTGACATCCCCTCCATACAAATCAACATACTCCTGACAACTATATGTACATGATGCACAATAATTTGTGGCTGCTGGGTCGTCACAACCATAACACCAAAATTCTCCATAATCATATCCATCACACCAACCGCATTCATTTGGATATACACAAGACATATCATCTGCAGTTGCATAAGGATTGTAATTACACGCTGTTGAATCTGTACAACCAGGACCATCATAATCTGGTCCATCATCGTCTGTTAAATCCTGACCCGCAGTTTCTCCTGCACCACCATCAGTGGTGTCACCAGGGGGTATTATATCTGAGACTCCTCCTCCTCCTCCTGCACCAGGTACATCTCCACCAACTTCACCACTACCGTCAGTAACAGGTGGGTCTGGAATTGGGTCTACAATTGGACCAGGTGGGTCATCATTTGCGGGAGGGTCAGGAATCACGCCTCCACCATTTCCTGTAGGAATAACATAACTTCTCGCAAGAGTGGGAGGTTGTATAATTATATCTGGTCTGCTTGAGCCAGAAGTGTTTGTGCTAGAAGGTCTTCCATCTATAGGTTTTCCTAAATTTGGTTCTGGTGTCCAATCTAAAATAGATGGCCTTGCAGGACGTCCATGACGCGCTCCACCATTATTATCAGGAGGAGCAACTCCACCACCTAGAACAGGTTGTCCTCCCGCCTCTGCGCTATCATCTTCATTTGGGTCAAAATCAACATTTGCATATGCCTCATAATCAGTATCGTCTAAAAGGTCCCAAGGAAATTCTCTTGTTACATTATCATATGTACAATACATTCTTCCTCCATGATTAAAATAAAAGCAAGCTGTTTTTGATAAAAATGTTGTAAATAAATCATAAGCCTCATTGAAAACTATAGTTCTAGCAAATGCTGTTTCAGGCTTTATTGTGAATAAAATTTCATTAAATTCTGGGTCATGGCCAATAGATATACCTCCACTACCTGAGCCATATATATTTGAATCATGATGTAAAGGTCTATCGTTTACAACTCTAGATTTATAGTGTTGAAAGAAACTTTGAACCCCCTTTGTTTCTCCCAAAGAAATAGTTGTTAAGTTACCTCCCTCGGATGGTCTTAATTGTAAAAATTTACAATTTGCATCGTCATAATAATATGCTCCATTTGGAGTTACAACACTTCCATGAAAATGCTGAGAACCATAATGCTCATTAATATAATCAAATCTTTCAAGAGCGTCTGGACTACCACCAATATTTATAGGTTTTCCATCTTCAGTTTGAACAATAGTTCTAGGATTAGTACTTAACAATGCTGTTCCCTTGTGTTGTAAAGAAATAAGTCTATCAAAAACAGTAAATAATTGAGTTATAGGACCTTTTTCATATTCTAATTCTTTTCTATTTAAGTAAGGAAAAATACTATAAGCATCTAATATATCTCCACCCAACTTAACTTCAGACCAAGCAACAGTTGCGGGAAATGATTCGGCCTCTTCCCAATTCCAAGGCTCAGCAGCATAAAGAATAGATTGTTCTTTAGCAGCCATATATGATTTACTAATAACATTATCGTCATCAACATATTTAGGAATAACAGCTGTACTAGAATTAACCCATTTTCCCTGTCTTAAGTCTAAATTCATATTACATTCCATAGGAGCTGTATATGCAAAAGCCATAGCCTCATCCTTGTCTCCCATAACATTTTGTTGATTTGTTAACTCATAATCAAATAAATCATTATTAGGTTTCATTGACTTTTTCTTCTCATACAAACAAACATAAGTATCGCCACCAAAAACTTCATTTGGGGGACCTGTTGCATTATTATCCCATGACCTTATCCAATTTCCTGTGTGTATAGTTGGTTGAATATTTTCAATAGAAGTGAATGAATCCGTTGACCTATAGTGTCCCGTTGACATAAATCTATTATAACTAAAATCCTCTTCAGTATTTCCTCCATACATAACATCCTGAGATTTATTTCTCTTAATACTTACAAGATTCATTTCTGGACTAAAATTTCTAGCACCATCTCTTCCCATATGCCTTCCAGCTATATTTTCGTCAGGATGATTAGCAAACCCTCTTATAGAAGGAAGCATTAATGCTCCCGCATGATAATTTGTTGTTAAAGCAAGTGTTCTAGTTCCCCCTTGAAAACAAACAACTCTATGAGAAGAATCTTCATTAAAAGTATTTGGACCAATACGCTTGTCCCATTGGGATTCGCTAGCGTGTATAGGTCTATACATACCCATATTAAAAAAAGGTTTACCCTTATTTGGTCCTTGTTCATCTTCTGAAAACCTCTCTCCACAATCTAAAAGTTTTATTCCCTGTATAGTGGGTGTTCTCCACCATAAGTCGCCCTGCTCTTCTTCTGATAATTGTCCACCATCATAATCTGTTGCATTAATGGGTAGACCAATTAAAGGTCCTGTTTCATAAAAATTGTCCGAAAAATAAGCATTCGGATTATATAGGTTCTGAAAATAATCAGCGGCATAATTATTTGCTCCATTATTATATAAATAATCAGGAGCAGATGTATAGGCTGGAGTAAACGTTGTACCAGGATTAAATGGAGCGGTATTACGAGGTATTCCTGGAATATTGTTTATATAATCTTGTCCAAATCTTCCTTGATTTAAAAATCTATGTCTTAAAAGTCTATGTAATGGATATGCTGGATGTCTCTTACTATAGTATTTAGTATAAAAACCTCGCATAGTATCATAAGGGAAATCACCCTCTGTATTATTATCCTCTTCAAGCCAAGTAACTGACCCTTCTGTTAAGCCTAAGTTAGTCACAGATAAAGGAATAAAATCCCCAGTACCATCACCAGCAATATTTGACATTAATGGTTCAATATTAAATCCCCAAGAGCCAGCCTCTACGTTTTCCCCTAATTCATCGTCCCAATATGAACCTCCCTCAAGACTTTTTTTAGCTATTATACCAGCAAATAAACCTGGCTCTCTTCCTGCCTCCTGTCCACCTCTATCCATAAATGTTTGCATATATGTAAGAGTACTGTTATCTAAAGAAAATCCACTTATAGGATTTCTATTTTTATAACAAAATAAAGATTCAATAATTTGAAATCTATCAGATTGTAAATGGGTATAAGATTCAGATAAAAGGTTTAAGTCTGGAGAGTCAATGGTATATACAGAGCCAGTTCCACCATCCCAACCCCCATCAAAAATAGCTCCATGATGATTCCCCGCCCCACTCATTTCTTCTGACACCTCTTCAGCGTCTCTACCTTGTTGATGTAAATTAGTCATTAAAGGGAAACAATTTGTTCCTAAATCATTTCTTAAAGCCTTTACATGTGCCATGTCTGCAGTGCCAGGATTGTCACTTGTATAATTAGAATATAAATTAGCTCTATCTAAAACACCAGTAAATAATACGGTTTTATTTTCTTCATCTCTACCAACTCTAACAATAGCATAGCCTCCTATTTTTGATGTTGTAGTAGAGGAAAGTTTAACTTCAAAATATGGATATAAAACACATCCTCTTAATCCTGACTTTTTGTATTTATAATTATCTCCTCTAATCACATTTCCATCTCCATCTACCGACTGATTGTATGGGCCATAAAGACCAAATCCATCTGCTCCATCTATTTGAGTCTGACCAATCATATCAGCGCTTGGACCATTAGCCCCATCTTCCCCACCTAGCGCAGGGATATATCCTGATGGACTGACAGGCTCATTCTGTAAAATAAAGTTATCAGATGTTATATTATTTAAAAGTCCCTGGTCGTCTTCATGTCTAGATGTTTGAAAATAATAAGGCCATTTTTGTGTAGCCGATGAAATACCAGTTCCATTATTATCAGCATGGTCAGAGGTATAATTTGGCTCATAATATGGACATGAATGTGTGGGAAATCTAATATCTCCAAGTTTTTTAACAAACATGGGATTTCCTTTTTTATCGTAAAATACAATTCCAAATCTATAAATTTCATCTCTTCTATATCCAACAAAATGACTATTATAAACAGGATTAGTATAATCCATTGGTTTACCATTAAAATTAGAATATTGACCTTTTGCAATTGGATTATCAGAAACTGGTTTTAATGATTCAGAATCTAAAACTAATGAAGCGTCTTGACCACCTATATTCATTTTCTCAGGAGCCGTTTCTAAAATTCTAAAAGTAACCCTAACACCTTCGTACTCTCCCGCGTCTGGATGACCTTCTGGTAAAGGAGTGGAAAAATGTTTACTTTGGGCTCCAAAAATACTTTGCTCACCATCCAAGTAAGTATCATCTCCCTCTTCCTGCTGATAACTATAAGCTGAGAAATTATTTGCCGATGAAGAGTTATCATTAAACTCAGGATTATCCCAATAATCTTCCCAATTCCCCTTAATATATCTAAATACACCCTTAGCCCAGTTCGAATATCCACCATTATCCGTATCCTGAATACCATGGTCATACATCCAGTCTGAATATAAATGAGGATTCCCATCTGGATAATTATGATGAGTCTGATTATAAGCATTATAAGAGAATAATCTAAAATCTGTATCAACAGATACAGTTGTGTTATTTAAATTACCACAAAAAAGTCTATTATCTTTTGTTTCTAAAGCTTGACATGTATCCCAAGATATTGTATTATTTGATATATCTGATATGGAAATTGTTTCTATTTCTGCCTCAAAACCAGTTCTTCTCCAAGTACAGTAACAATTATCCCCTTCTCTTTTTATAGGAAAAGTTCCAAATATAGTTGAAAATGAATCAGGTATACCATTTAAATATTCAGTATGTATCATTTCCACCCTTTCATATCTATGGTCAAGATTATCCATTCTTCCCGATATCATTTTTCCGCTACTTTCAGAGGGATTTCCTCCCATTTGATTAAATCCTGAATCTGCATTTCCAGGTACAGAACAAGGATTAGACATGGGGGAAATTTGACTTAGTCTTCCATCTCCAGAAACATACCTATAACAAAAAGCATGAGATTTATTACTTAACTTTCCTCCCTTAAAATAATTTGTAATTTCTACAGGAGCAAATTTAACTTCAGGAAATAAATTAAAATAGTTAGGACTAGCATTATATTGATTATAAAATGTAGCTTCCTTTTCCACATTCATTGTTCTAAGAGGGAAGGTACCGTCTGTAAAATAAATTCTTTTTATTTTATCATTTTCTTCAGAGCCAACAACCTTTAATTTTTGTTTTTCAGAAAATCCTAATTCTCCAAAAAAATAAAATAAAGCACTCATTGCATTTGACGAAGTGTTAAAAACTGTACTTTCTGTAAATGAATAAAGTTGACCGTCTGGCTCTTGCTTAACCTTCATTACAAAATCAGTTCCATCTAAAATCTCCCAAACAACCTGAACTATATCAATATTTATATCAGCAAAAGCATCCTCTAATTCAGTTTGATTAAATTCTCCAGTTTGAACAGTTCCTAATAAAACCATATAATCAGAAAAAGAATACTGACCTAATACTTGAAGGTTTATAACAGGGAAAGCCTGACCAAATGTTTGAACTTTGTAATCTAAAAAAGTTATTTCATTAGAAGAAGCAATTTATAAATTGACTAGTTTATCAGCAAAAAAACTTAAAATAAAAAATAGAGGTTTATTAAAAGAGGGGTATTA
>LULN01000012.1_pt1 | contig 34448 bp, 29 predicted proteins | sample 728131 | NCBI WGS metagenome assembly LULN01 (sample SAMN03860288, study PRJNA289734) | marine metagenome | biome: seawater column; feature: ocean; material: water; isolation source: Red Sea water column Station 149 - depth 100m | place: Saudi Arabia: Red Sea | collected 2011-10-15 | depth 100 m
AACCTGAATGATGGTCTGAAGCTCCGGGATCTCGTGTGATTCGATCTCCGCATTGTCCGCCGGTTCGCAGCTATCGATCCACTCAACTCTAACGATCTTGTAATCCTTCACGGACCACCCCACTCACCCGAAGGCATAGGGAATTTACGGTTGATGAAATCAATTTGCTTCCGGATCTGATCTTCATAGTGGGGATTACTTGCGTACCTATCGCCTCTGTAATTCACGAAACCCCCGGGGGAGTAAAGCTGTTCGACAGGGGTTTGTCCTTCGTTCAGATAATCATCGTGAAGAAGGTTCCACCAAGCATCCAAGCCCGCATCTACACCTCCATGTTCCATGGTGGTTCGCTTGTCTTGTACGCCAATGTTGTAAATGTTGGAATAAGGATCCCAACCCTCCTTAGCGGCCCGGGGTGCATTGGTTCCAAACTGAGACTCGAGCTGTCCCTGAGTCAGCATTAGCGGGAGCATCCCTACTGCATACTGAGGATCAACCCCAGTCTCTTGGACGTATCTCTTCATCGAATTGACTACGTCTTGTCCGGTAAGTTCTGTGTTGGACCATGCAGCCCCAGGCCGGCGGAGGTATGACTCAACATACTGGTTGAGTTCCTGATCGGTGATAACCGAATCATCATCTACAAGAGCTGCCTTTGCTTCTTCTTCCCTCTGCTTCTGGATGTTGAGCAGCTGGATGGTATTACCAGATTTGTCATGAGGATCACCGTGTTCACGGTTCATCTCAATCTCATGGGCAATCCACTCATCAGATCGTTCATCAATAGGAATGTATTCGTTATTTTCGTTCATCTAATGCACCGGCGAGAAGTGTAGGAGCTAAGAAGGCTGCAATCAGGGGGATAATCCCAAACCTTGCAGCCATTTTAGGCATGTGGTGATAAGCCGGGGGTGCCTTGCTTTTGAATGCAGGATCCGTAAATAATTCTTTATATCTAGGTCCGACTTTCATATCCCTGTCGGCTAGATACTTCATAGCCTTTTCATTGGCGGTATATTCTTTTTCCAAGCGACCCATCTGGGCCCATCTATCAACATTACCCATGGCTTTACCTGTATGGAAATCAGCAGCGTGGCCAGCTTCGTGCGCCATGACAAAAGCAAGATCATCTATGTGTTTAGAACCATGAGCTTTTGGATTCAAAAACAAAGTAACGCTTGGGTCTGGCAGGGGGCGAAAGTAACCACCGTGAGTAATAGGCTTACCTGAACCAAGCACTGTAGATCTATAGTCCAAATTTATGCCCGGGTGATAATCAGTCATTTCCGCCAAGATCTGGGCAAGAAGTTTTTGATCCTCTACACCTAATGCATGGGTACCAGTCCCAGCCCTGAGTATTTTTTTACTCAGGGGCAGCTGATCTTTAACAGCATGAAGATATTTCTTCTCGAGGTCCATGCCCTAATCTTACTCAAAGAGCTCTACAGAAGCATCCCAATCTTTTCGAGATGGCCTCCGAGGACTACTAAGAGTACATTCCCCACTTATTAGTCCCGCCCCCCAGAGGTTGGAATCTTTACGAGCCATATAACCAGGCTTGATGGGACCAAGGGTGCCAGGGTTCGCGTACCAGTAGGGCAGTGGAACCTTAGCAGTCCTCTTGCACTGAATGACCCCGGGGGTAGGTCGGTGGGTATGCCCACGAACGTACAAGCCCCATGCAGGATCTTTCAAAGCCATAGCAATCTGAAGAGCCTCAAGCTCGTCGGAGTTCATACCCGCATCGAAGCCGTGGTAGAAACGCACCGGGCCCAATCGATATACACCTTGGGGTGCTTTGATGTAGGGGATCTGTTTCCATTGCTGGAAGATATGTCCACACTCTTGATTCTTGTTCCAGTGAATCAACGATCGAGTACGCCAATCGGTACGACGCGGGTCGGGACATTGAATGTTGTCGTCGTGGTTACCCAGGGTCCACACAAGCTCACAGTTCTTTGGGAGAGCCTTTCGTAGTTCCTCTAGATATTTGGAGCCTGCTTCGTACTCTTCCTCGAGTGAATCCCAATACTCAGAGGGATGTACGGATACACTCCCTGCCTCGAAGAGATCCCCCAGTAGGATGAAGTGTGTTGGCTTGATTTCCTTCAATCTGGTTATGACCCAGTTGAGGACTTCCTCACGATGGTGCGGCACATGAATGCACGACACTGCTGCAAATCTGGCTGATTTCATTACTGCCACTCATAGGGCACGTAGGTTGTGTAGTTGGCTTCTTGAACCGGAGGCTCTTTCTTCTGTTGGTTAAGCAATTGTTTCAAAGCTTTAACCGTTTCTGGATCGAGGTTATATGTGTCGGGGCGATCGAATTCAGCACTACGCGACGTAGAGGTCGGTGTTTCAAAATCAAACGCTGACGGATCAATCCCCATTTCCTTTCCTCTGGCTGCAAGATATCCCGTATATTCCTGACGCGCCTCAGGGGGAATACGGTCGAGGATACGCTCTGCTCGCGGTACGTTGCGATTACGCAGCCTCTGACGAATATTGTCTTTAGTGATTGTAAGAGGAATCTTGAAACGTTTCTCGAATTCACCCTTCACCTTGGTCGCCGCTGAAATGTCGTTGGCAAACATTGCATTGAGGAATTCGTTTCGATACTTCAGGATCTCTTCTCTCTGCTTGACCAGATATCCATCTAACTCCCCTTTGATCTTAGACTTACTCAAATCCATGCCCAAGCCCTGCATGATTAGATCTGCAGGCTTTCGGTAGTCGACGAACGTTCCATCTCCCTTGTAGAAAGGAACATAGCCGTCCGGGGTTGTGTGGGTGTAGTCTGCGTAGGTTCTCTGGAGCGAAGACACCAGACCTTTGAAAGGATCAGGGAGTCCGAGTCCTTCCTTCTGAACTCCGAGAGCTCTAGACAGCTCGACGCCACCGGGAACAACACGGGCAAGCTGCATCTTCAAGGTTTCCGCATCGTCGGTAAAGATCGAACGGAATCCCTGGAGTCCAATGTCGTAGGCAGGGGGAACCGGTACCCAGTCCCATTCACCTTTGGAGTAGAGGAAGTCGTCACCCCCAAAGAGATCCGTCGAAGCATTAGCCAAGAGACTCCGAGAGATATCGCCGCCTAGGAAGTTTTTGCCTGCGTAGTAAAGAACGGAGGAGATACCCAATCCCCGGATGAAGTCGGCAGTTGTAGCCATGCCCGGGAACTGAGGAATGTTCATGCCGCCCCTCAGTTGTCGTGCGCCTTCTCCCAGCTCGCGTGAGGTGTGTGCAAAGCCGGTGATAGTCCTAGTGGGGAATGTAAGGAACTGGCGTGCGAGAGGGGAGGTAGTCCAGGAGCCGAGGAGGGGCGCGCCCGCGCCGGTGTGGCCGAGGAAGATGAGGGGGGTGTTCATGACGTTTCCGCCGAACTGGGTTTCCTCAACCATTGACTTTGTAGTCCGGAGTCGTTCACGTAGAAGTGGTCCGGAATCAGCCCACCGTCCAGCAGACCGATAAGCATGGTCTGTGGCATGAGCCATCACCAGCCGGTTGAGCCACTCACCCTTCTCGAAGCCTTTCATCGGCCAATCAAACAATGCTTGCTTGACTGGTCCTCTGGGGGTACCACCCTGCCCAGCAAAGGTGATTGACTCGAGGGTTTCATAAAGGTCAGGCTTGATGCCCAGCATGTCATTGCCAGGCTTTGCGTGGGTGAAGTGCTTTTCGATCAGTCCGATCTTCTCTTCGGGGGTAATGTTTATCCCCTTGGAGATCCGTTCGGTCATGTATCCACTGAGCTCTTTGAAGGCATTTATGTACCCCTTGGCCACTGCTCCTGCCCCCAACCAAGAGGCACCGTGGAGCCAAGGCTGGGTGATATTGAGGAGAACGGAGGCAGGGTTAACACCGAGGTGGGTTGTGTAAAGGTAGGCGGCTGTAGTGCCCGCTACTTGCCCCGGAGCCTCACCTGTCCGTGAGAGGTCGCTCCATGCCCTTAGGTCCTCATATAGGTTCTTCCCCCACCTCCCCCCTTGCTTATTGAGAAGTGCTCCCAGAGGCGATTCTACGAAGCCTCTGGCCATTGTACGGGTGTACTCTGTAAGAGTCCTATCCGTCATCTCCACAAGGGTCTTTCTGCCGGTAATCCGGGGGATCAGGATATCCTTCAGGGCTGACTTGGTAAATGTGTCCGCGACGGCAGCTCCCTCGTAGGTCTGGTTGAGGACATCTGCCATGTTGTACCCTCCTGCTGGGGCACTGGGCTCGTTCCCAAACCGCTGCTGCTCCTCCAAAAAATCCCTGAGTTCCCGTCGACCTGTAGCCGAACCGTCAAGACGTATCTTTTGTTCTGGGCCCCTAACCCAAGACTCATTCTTCATAAACCTAGTGTCGGTGTGGTAGGAATCCTTGAGAACCTCAGTACCCTTACCATCCCGCTTGCGGATGTCATCTCCCCACTTGACCTGGAGGTCGTCAATATTTTGCCACAAACCCTGGTGGTAGATGGCCCGACCAGCATCATCTGTTCCTGTCCCTGCAATATGGAGAGCGTATGTAGTAGCTGCTCGATCCATATACATCGTCATCGCTCGGTGAGGATTCAAACGCCTAACGCCCAAACTGGCTTTTGCTCCCTCCGTGCCCTTTAGGTTTAGAAGTTCTTCGTGCAGATTCCTTTCCATGTGCTCCACATACCGCACTGCGTCTTCATCACCTTGGGCCAACCGATGCATAGTCTCAAGATCATCCGGATGCCACATGGCAGGGCCGGTAGTTTTACCCCGGGGAATTGTCAATCCTGCAGCAATTGCTTGTTGGACTTCTTTTGGATTCCCCTTGTTGATTATGTTTCTTCCATTTCCATCTACTAGCTCACGAAGTCCAGACGGGAAGTACTCACCGTTTCTGAGATGGGTTTCAAAAACAAGACCAACGCTTTTTTCAAAGTCAGCAATTTTAGTGAATGACTTTTCTGCATCAGGAAAGAAGTCAGCAATCAACTTCACCCCCGTTGTCGTTTCTTCTGTCTTACCTGTTAGAGGGTTATAGAACCTTTCTTGAACAACAGGAGTAGAGTTGGATCTCCAAAGCCTTTTGATTTTATTCTGATCCAAAAGATCATTAATCTCAATCGAACCCAGTCTGTATTCCCGCATCACCTGGGATGCAGTGGTTCCTTCTTTGAAATACTTATCCTTTGCGAAAAGCTTAAGGAAGGCACCATCCAATTGTTCACGGGTTGCATTGATGTATTCATCAAGCCCGTATTCTTCAACAATTCGATCTACGTTTGTTTTGTTTGCCCACCTATTACTTTCAACAGCAGAACCTACCCTTTGTTCAACAGTTCGAAGACCAGTCGCATTAGCTGTAACTCTAAAATGTTGATCTGGTATTAGTTCTTTTACCTCATCCATCGGCTTATTTAAAAGATAGGGTACTCCGTCTCCTCCATCAGAAACGGTGTAAATGATTTGTCCCTTCTCACCCTTTGCGACATCTCTTGCTCGGATCTTGGATCCACCCGGTCCGCTTGCACCAGTTCGGGCATATTTAATGGCTTCGAGTTCGATATCTTTAGCCGGACTCAATTTTGTAAATTCATCGGCATTTCGAAAAGCTTCGGGGATAGCATCACGACTTTTTTTAGTCCCAACCCAAAGCTCGTTTCCGTGTTCATCGAAACCTTTGAAGACTTCTACTTCCCTTTTAAGTTGTGGATTGGAAACGACAATCTTTTTGGTGTCTGTGACAAAACCTGCAGCAGCCCTCGCGGCTAACTCCGCTTCACTAACTATCGTGGTGTTGTCATTTAAGCGAGCCCAGATCGCGGCATTGATGTCTTTAAGCTCCTGCTCAAATTCCTTACCGGAATGAACACGGGGGTCAATACTTTTTACTTTCCGGTTCCATTTCTTCTCGAGACTCTTAAGCAACTTTTGTTCTGCGATCCCTGCTTGAGTCATTTGCTTAAGGAAATTATCTCTCGCCTGGGAAATTTGGCTGAGAACATACGCGGAAGGGGAACCTCTTAGAACAGGGTTTCCTCCAAGAAGCCCCATGCCCATCAACCAAGGGGTCTTCTCCCGGATAGCCACACCCATCTTCGAACCGGAGAAGAGAGTTCCTCCTGCCTTCAAGGATGATCCACCTACCGGAGTAACCAATGCAGCGAGCCAAACAAAGGGATTCGTTACAAGATCTACTGCAGTTTTGGTGAAGGGATCGTTGGCACCGATCTTCTTCTTTAGCTCATCGGCGTAGCTATTTCTTTCCGCTGGGGAAAGCAATGCATCTTTTGTGACCGTATTCCAAATACCTTGGGCAGTTACTTCATCATCCAAAATCTGCTGAAGGATGATGCCGGGCTTGTCGTAGAAGCTTACCGGTTGGAACTGGGTTGGTTGGAATGGTACTGCCATGGAAAAGGGGCCAGCCGGTTATTGGCCGACCGGCCCCATATCTTTCAGCCAGCAAGAGGAGGCTGCTAGTTTTATCGTACTCGCGTCCGAATACGTGCCTGGACAAGAACACCTGTAGCACTGTTCACGTTTGAAAAGTCCAGGTGGAGTACAGTACCCGCGGGAACCATGTTTTCAGTGGTAGACATTACACCGGATGCAACTGTGTCTGCTGCTGCCGTGGTAATGATGGTGCTAAATACGGATGTCCCACCGGCACCCTTCTTCACATCAATAGTCACATCATTATCCGCAGTGTCGGTAATAGCGATTACCGAATCAACAATGGTGTCGCGTTCGCAGTAGTAGAAGTAACCATCAGCGATGTCTTCTGCGATAGACCCGGACCAAGTAATATCTTGGAAAAAGTCAGGGGTCTCTTGGATCGGGAGGGCGGTTTCGCCAGCCATGTCAAACTCCTAAGGTTGAAAGAAATTCTTCTTGTGTCCCCATGGGGGATTCTTGTGTTTGCCCCGTAGCCATCCCGTAAGAAAGCTGTTCGAGCAAGTCTGTTCTGGGTTGACCGCCTAAGACTACAGCACCTTGAGGCAACTGTCTACCCGCTAATATCTGATTGTATAGATGAGGCGCAGTAGCTGCAAGACGTGCCGCATTTTGTGCGGTCGATCTTTCCAGCTGTTGCTTTTTCATCTGGCGTTCGATCTGGGCTAAGGACATTTGGGCATCCATAGTCCGTTGCTTTTGCATATTCGCCAAAGCAATCTGATTCGGGGAGTCACCGGTAAGACGGTTGAGGGGGTTTGCTTGTGAATACCAAGCACCCTGAGCCAGTGGGGAAGCGATCTCCCCAGCAACAAAAGAACCACCCAAATACATTCCCGGGAAAGCCCAGGCAGGCCCAAGCATTTCCCTTCCTTTTCTACCACCCCATCCCAACCAAGCACCTGCTCCGCCTGCCTGACGGCCCAAATCTACAGCAGTCTGGCCCACATGGCTTTTACCGAGCCGACCAAAAAGTTGGGGTAATTTAGTTAGGAGAGAAGCTGCCACGATTATTCCTTACCCGTAAAGTCCCGGCATCATTGAAGGAACCGGTGTCCTTGATTGTTGCGGAAGCATTGGAGTCGACAGCTGCTGGATAATCGGTGCGTTTTCTTGCAGGATCGCCATGAGCTCATCTTCACCGGCTTCCGATCTTCCGGTTTCACCCAAAGCAGCACCAAGTTGCATCAAATCTCTATCCTGCCCTGCCTGAATCATTTCTGGATCGAAAAGCGTATTACCCACTACGTTTGAGAGACCTGCTTTATTAGCGTACTCTTCCGGGGTATCACCCCCTGAGAGCATACCAATCAAGTCAGCAATGGTCCAAAGAGTCATCGCTGCACCAGCCCCGGGGATTGCCATACCCAAGACCTTGCCTATCGTTTTTGCGGCACCCGCACCGACTCCTCTGTTGCGCAGGAACTTACTGCTCCATCCTCCAGGCCCTGCGGTATAGCGAGATAGACCTGTACGTCTACGCCGACGCTGATCGCGAGTAGCATTTCTACCCAGATTGGGCCGGGGTTGTCTAAGACTCCCCTCCCCAAATCGCTCCGTATACATTGTTCGAAGCTGTGCCGTGGGCGTGCGGTCACTAGAGGCTAGACCCAACCGCTCTTTTAGTTCCCTACGATTTAGACGAGACGCTGGATTTGTACTAGCCATTGATCAATACCCTGTGCTCTTTCAGTAGACCTCGATCTACTTTATTTGTTTCAACCAATGCACCAATTCCCAGATGCGACCGGTCTTCTTCTTCATCATACACCGACCAGAATATTGCGTTCGGTCGTCGAAGAGATCTGTGCTTTCGCTTTTCCCACGCGTACCGCCTGATCTGCTTCGGGCTGATTTTATTCCCCACTAGTGTCTCGATGTCTTCCTCTTCGCTCGTGTTCACCACGGCCCCTCCCCCCGCGGGCCTCCCCTCGGTGTCCACGACTGCGCCGCCCACTTCTTCGTGCAGCTCGGCCAGGCTCTTTGACATCTTCTTCCAGTCCGCCACGATTAAAGTTCCTCAATGAATTCTGTCTGTTCTTCCATGATTCGTCGGATGATTTCTTCTTGCTCATCCTCGAGATTCAGAAGTCCTTCTTCCTCAGCACGTTGCTGATTAGCCAATTGGAACTCGGCAAAAGCCTTCAACAGCCCTCGACCAGCCATAGTCTTCTCCAACTCAGAAGCGTAGGGCATTGACTCGCCCGCATCGATCGCTGCCTCAGCTGAGATCCTCCACTCGTCAAAGAGAGGCATAACTTCTTCCCAGTTGCCTACCACTTTTTGAACGTTGTTGAGCACGTCTTCTGTTTTCATGTCTGAAGGGAGAGAGTTAAACATGCCCTGGACAATGTCAGAAGTCTGCTTTTGCCTTCGTGCAACGTATGCGTCTAGGTCTGCACCACCAGCTTGGAGCTCGATTAGCTGTCGAAGACCGTGCCCGTTCCATTCATCCAAGAGCTCTTCGATCGCTGCAACTGCATTAGATTTCTCTGAAGTAGTGATGACATAGGGATCGATTGCGTGTTGGAAGATTCGTCCGGTATCACTCAGACCACTCTGGATACCATTAATCCATCCGGGAAGTTCTGGATTCTCAAACACACCATCAGCACCTTGCGCGATTGCTGCGGATACTGCTTGTTGCATCCCGGCCAAACCATCTCCGTTTTCAGCATCTCCGAAGAAATCACTGATCGTATTCAATGCCAAGGTGTATGCAGCTTTGGTTTCTCGATCTCCTTCGCGATCGAATACACCCTTCATAATTGCCCTAAATTCTTCCACGGCTTCCGGGTTTGCACTTGCATTAACGCTATCTTTAACACCCCGCGCTTGTTCGTGGAATGCTGAGGGATCTGTGCTAAGTGCTCCGAGTTGCGACCAAACTGCATTGAATGCGTTGGCTGCTGCAACAGTATCGAGTCCCTGCTCACGGGCCGCACCGTCAATTACTTCGAGGAATGAATCCTTCAAATGTCCATTGATCAAACCCTGAGCATAAATTCTGCCTTGTTCCTCACCTGTCAGCTCTTGACCAACAATTCCTAGAAGATCTTGAGTTCGTTCGTACATATATTGGGTTAGAGGTTCTTGGTCTCCACTCAACATCCCAAAAATTGCACCCACGTGTTTAAAAGTCAAATGGTCGCCAACCGTACTCCAGAAGCCATCCCACATACCGTGAAGTCCACCCGGTCGTTCTTTAGGACCTTCACCGATACCGGCTGAAATTACATTGCCTTCTTCATCCATTGTCGGACCAAGAAGACTTGCTTTTGCCATGGTTCTCGAAAAGATTTTGTTAGCCATTTCATTGCGGCGAACTTCATCATTTACAAGAGCCACTGCCTGATTGCCTAGTGACTTTGTGAGCGGGTTGAAAACAGCATCCGTAAGGCTGTCTTGGTTAGACATCATCCCAGGACTAGACATCTGAGGCCCACCCTGCATGGGAGCCCCACCGGGCCCGGCGGGTGCTGGAGCACCGCCGCCGGGGGCGACCCCGCCGCCTCCCATACTTCCTGTTGTTTGTTCTCCCCTAGCCCCAGAACTCATATACAAAATGTTTTCTAGCTGCCTTTGAGTCATTCGCTGCTTAAGCAACTCTCGATCGTTGATCCGAGATTTTCGGAGCATCTCAAGTTCACCACCCCTCGCGAGATTTCGAAGGGCTGCGTCTCTCTTGAACTGAGCAACCTCTGCTGCATTAGAAAGTTCTTGTTGTTCCTTCTGAAGTTGACTTCGATGTTTTGCTTGAAGGTTAATACCTTCTAGTTCCATCTGATGATTTATTTGATGCAAAGCTGCTTCGTGTTCCTGTTCTTGGCCAAGCCTTTGCATATCGTGCCGTTGTTGGGCACCTTGCATAGCAGCACGATGGTGGCGCTCTGCCCGGTCCCTACCGATCTGTGTCGCCGGGGCCAAGAGTTGCATGTGTTGAGGACTAAGTGGTGATTGCATCATGCGGTTGCTCCTGTTCCTCCGGTGAAGGTTGCAGAACCTTGGGTATTTGCATTCGTTTGGCCGGGAAGACCTTCAAATCCTGGGATGTTCACCCATTGGTCTGCTGGGATACCCATATTGCTTAGGTAGGTAGGCCAGTCAGTTACCTGCAGTCCAGGTGATCCGCTGGCAATCTGACCATAAGACTGTGCTTCTGTTTCTGACCATCCCAGTTCAGAAAGCGTAGCGTTGACCGAGAGGTCTGCCATCAACAGGTCTGCAAACGCAATCGTATTAGTGGGGAAATTACCCACAAGATTTGAAAGCTGAGCCATACCCTGTTGTTCCATCTGGAACGCTTGCATCATTGCGCCTTCAATAAAGTTGAGGGCACCAGTTGAGAATTCAGCAATACCACTAGTCAAAGCAGTAAACCTCTGATCAGACTGAATACCCATCTCAATAATCTGTTGGCCGAGCTGAACATCCATCTGTGCGTTCTGCCAGGCTGATTCGATTGCTTGGCCGGTTGCAGCAAGTTTTCCGCCCAAACCTCTGCCGTATTCTGACATTCCGTATTTGCCGATATCTGTTTGGATTGCGGCAGCTTGAGTCGCTGCTGCAATTGCGGTGCTTGAGAAAGCATTTTGGATATTTGCAATATTGGTCTGGGCCTGGGCTGCGTTTGCATAAAACTGTTGAGTCGTCTGCATCATCGCGAACTGGGTTTGTCCCCACTTGGCACTGTGGTCAGCCATTGCTTCTGTGACAGCGACACCTCTTCGGAGAGATTGCTGTTGTGTTAGCTGGGCTTTAACTTCTTGCGGTACATCCATGAATTGGATCTGTTGATCCGTCATGTTTGAATCCCGAATAATTCCGTTAGCAGCAGCGGAAGCGGTCAGCATGTTCTGGTTTTCAAGCTTTGCTGTCCAACTTTTTAGCTCTGCTTCACCCTTAGCCATCCAATTTTCAACCTTCGAATATTCTTGGTTGAGACGGGCTTGGTGTTTGTTTACTTGTCGACTGAGTTGGTGTTGGATGTCCTTCTGTGCATCCTTTGTCCAGTCTTCAATCTTGTCCATGTAATCGCCGTACTCTCCAGCGATATCCATGAATCCTTGCGTTCGAGCGGCACCCGCCTCAGCAAGATCAGATCTGAAATCTTGCATTTGATCCATGTAGCCAGCCATATTGCTTTGCTCTTGATCTCGAGCTTCAAGCATTTTATTGACCCACGAATCCATCTCTCCTCGGTACGCATCCATCCGCTCCTGCATACCCGGAACAATCCCACCTACGTAGTCCTGCATCTGGGCAAGGTTAGCGGTGTACAGATTTTGATAATCTTGAAGAGCATCGTGAGCCCTACCGGCATCACCGAAGGCCAAATTCCGATACTGATCCAACCAAGTACCCTGCAAGTGGGGAAGAGCAGGATTATCAGCATCGTATTGAGGATTGAATAGAGCGTTGTTTTCCCAGGGACTACCTGAAAAATCATAGTTACTCAGAAAGTCTTGGAAAAAATCCTGATAGCCTTCTTGTCCCGGGAGGTCGCCGTATGCCATTTATTCCACCGTGCCCTTATTTCCTCGGTTAGATGACAAAATCTTACCATCTACAATTACTGATAACAATCTGAAATCAAGGTCTGGACAGAAGACTTCAATCCCCGGGGACAAACAACTCCCCGTAACTCCGTATTTGCCCAAAAGAAGAGCCGCTGCATCTGTACCGAATCCAGCCCAGTAGGTTGATTCCCCACTGGAGATTGACTTGACCAGATTGTTGTTTAGGTCCCTCGGGAAAGCCTTATCGACTGGCCTCAGGGATGCGCCTTCAAAAACCAAGGCTCTGAATTTGTCATCTTTTACACTTGAATCTGTGCTGGGGGTTCCGGAGATGTCGGTAAAGGTAGCACCCAAAGCCTCTACGTGCTTAGTTCTATGGAAGTCGTTCTGGTCAAATACCTGGCCTTCTTCTGAGGTCATTTGAAGATTGTGGCCAATCCACCGGAAATACACAGGAGAGATACCAATCCTGCTTCCGGCTGGGAGACCGTTGAATGATCCCCCCGAAAGAACCGTTATCGTTTTGGAACCACTATCGTCACCAGAAGAAGATTCAGTCTCGCTAGAGGCAGAGCTGTAGGTACGGATATCGGGGTTGGTTATTTGGCTGATGATTGCCTTTTCCCCGATAAGGCTTTTATTGGAAGACTCTAGAACATAAGCGTATGCCCCGACCCACTCATCACTCAATTTCCCGCTGGAAGTAAAAGTGATTGTATTGGTGGTGCCTCCGGCAGGCACTGTTACGGAGGTGACAAAAGTCGTATCCCCAGTACCGTCCATCATAGTCAAACGCTTTTCTGAATTCCCTTTGTCTGCTCCCGAAATTGTTCGGGAGTAGTCTGAGTCGTAGATGTACACACGAGGCTTTAGTCCGGAAGTTCCGGTAGTCCCAGACTTATCTCGTGCTCCATTTTGGAGGAACATGCAGCGGTCAACCAAATCGCTTCCTTCATTAGAAGGATCAATAGGCCAGGGTCCCCGTCTTGTAGATGTGAAATTCATATCCTTAAGAATCGAGGTCTTACCGCTGTTGAACCAAAGACAAGCAGCTTCTTTTGCTGTCGGGTTCAAGATGAATAGACAAGAGGAAACCGGATCAAAGGCAACATGGGAATCGCTCAACTCAGTACTAAGCCATTCTTCTGTCACCAGATAGTCCAACCCCTTCACATCATCTAGCTTGCCCATGGAATTAACGGCCTTTAGCCCCTTGGTTGTCAGGAAGTAACAAGTTGAAGCTACCGTATCCGAAGCAAAGGGTGCTGCCACACCAAAGCCTTCGTGGATTTCTGTGACCCGAAGGAACGCCATTGCGCCAGCTGCTTCCTTACGAATGTGGTACATACGGTCTCTACTGAAACCAATGACCGCGTTGCCCACGCCGGTCAAGCTAACGATCTCGTTAGATGGAACCGAAGGAAGGAACCTGTTCAGTGGGGGAAATAGCTCAGGAGATTTTTCTGTGAGGGAAGACCATCTCAATTCACCAAGGCTTCGGTCAGTATCTTGGTGTCGGTTTTCCAGGGTCGTTGATTTGGGAGTTCCCTCAATGCCGCTCATCAAAAGAGAGCCTGAGTAATATTCCAGTTGCCCCCCGTAGGGCATCAATTCGTCAAAGATTGGACTTTCAACATCGTAGGTCTGCTGGTACACCAGTTCGAGATCGGACAACTCATAAATGTAAAAAGCTCTTTTGTATGTCCTGCCTGTGGAAGAAGTCCCGGGTTGGTATTCCTGAGCTACTTGATAGTCTTTTAGTTCAATGATCCCATCCAAGTGAAGAATACCAGCTGCATACGTACCACCAGCTGCGGTAGATTCCACTGAACGGTATATGTAAGCAAAATCATATTTGTCTTTATCGTAGACAATATCCGTCATGGCATATGCTTCTGAAGATCCAATCCCAGGAGCAAATACGAAGTCTGCGGTAGTTGCAGATGTAACCTGTGACAGTGCCGATCGGCGACCGGTCTTGCTGTCATAAAGGAAATACGCAAACGCATAATTTCCAGCAGTTAGTTTAGACCTGTCAAGAATTCGAGAATCTGGATCTTGATCTCTAAAATCACAAACGTACTCTTGGACATGGATGGTTTTACTAACGGTGTTCTTATCTTGGGTTGTTCCATAGACGGGAAGAGTAATCCCGTCTTCCTGCAATTCGTAACCCCACATTGTTCCCTCAAGACGATAATCGCCCGGGCCCCACTTGCCGTTTGAAAACATTGAACTAAGGTTTACCGAAACTTCGTAGCAAGTAACATCATCAATTGTGCTTGAGAAGTCTGCTTTTTTATCTACTTCTACCGTGAAGCTTGGAGAAAGTTCTCGGTAAGTACCTCCCAGCCCACCTGCTTTAACGGTTGTATAGTCTTTATAGGAATAGGCGGTATCGTCAGCAATCAAGTTGATCCCGTTTGCGCAACCCGTTGCAAAATCGGGCCATGTTCCATCTTCGTTCATTCTGAAAAATCGAACGTCCAAGAAAAGGTTTCTCAAGTCTGCAATTGTTCCATCTGGCCATTTGTCTTCGACGTAGATGTAAAACTTTGCAACTGGGTTTTGGTCTACCGCGGGACTGTTGCCTTGGGTGATTGTATTGACATCAATGATGCAAATATTTTCATTTACGTTATCCAGTCCCGGGTAGTAGGTTCCCCCAGGAGTAACACCCATGAAATGCATCTTATCGTTGATGCTAATTTCATTTTCAACGAGATCCCCAACTGTGTCGGGAGGAATACTGTCGTCGGTTCCTACAGATCCAGTTGTCTGTTCTGATGACCAGAAAAAACCCAAGTCGGATTTAACATCTGATCCATCTTTACTGAAAACACTTTTGATCTCAAATTCGTTTGTTTCAAGAAGACCCAATGCTTCGTACACACCCATATCCGGGAGCATTCCACAAAGAGTTACATTTGCATTTGCGGGAAGTGTTGCTGATGTCGGCATCTCTGCTTCAAACAACTCATTAGCTTCGGGCTCCAGTGTGTCCAACTGTCCCGAAGAGTTAGGAGTGACACACTTGTGGGGTCCTCCCAGTTCAGGTCGTTGCCCTGGCCCGGGTGCAGACTCGACTACAAGGACGTAGGAGTTCATGCAGGTACCTTCACTACTTTCGTATTGAAGTGTATAGATCCTGTCTGCCCATTCGGTTGTGGTGGTCGTTGTTGCAGTAGGTGTATCACCCGAAGCAAAAGTCCAATCTGTGTTGGGTGCTTCACTAGTTGTAAATTCGATGACTTCTTCTTCCGAAGTCACATAAAACGTAAGAGGTGCGGAACCAGTAACTGCTACTACTACAAGTCGCCCCGTTGATGCCACATCCATTAGCTTGGTGGTCGATACTCCACTCTTAATTACGTTTCCGTAAGACCAGGTATTACACTTGGAGTGGTAGAAATCTAGGAAGATATCAGCAACATCGGCATCAGGCCTTTTTACCCGATAGATAAAACCGTAACCATAAGCGTCGTAGTCGATCTTAAAGTTGACTGGGAAGAAATCGGTTACGAAAGAGTTTTCGTCGTGGTTAGGATCTGAGTAAAAGTTTAGATCGTAAACCTTTTTGAACCCTGCAAAAGGACGCAGGCCTCCCTGAACAGCTCCGTCGATACCGGTCAATTCACCGGCGTAACCATTCTTTACACCGGGAAGAGGTACCCTCTTGTCTTGGCTAATCTGGACTAGAGGATATCGCCAATTACTTTGAAGTTCGTTAGGCATTCTTCTTTCTCATCCTGCCATCTTTGTGGAACTTTTTTACGTCTTCATCTTCTTTATCGTACCAACCAAAGGTGTCTTCTGAAGGAGGGATAAAAGTTTTGCAGTTGTTGATGGCTTCATCGAAAGACTTAAAAGGAAATACGTCTAGTTTACTCTCGAGATTACAGTTGAAAATCTTTAACCCCTTCTTCTCAAACAAAGGAAGACAGGCTTTAAATCTTTTCTTTAGGACATTATAGGTTCCATTATTCCCTTTTACAGACCCTTTGTGTCGATGCTGTTTGAAGGCATAATTCTGCTTGCCCTCCTCCATATTGAAGTCGGCCCCCAAAAGATAGATAGTCCTAAACCCTAGGATGTAGCAAATACGAATAGCCGCCAACATGCAGCTTCGAGCCCCCTTCAACCCCAAGCTGCACCTATCCTTCCCCCCACAACCCCAATTGACAGAATTCTCGGTTAGATAGGTCTGGTGATTGAAATAGAGATTTCGGGTGTAGTAAAAAATACCCGGGCAATCACCTGGGGTTTCTTTGGTCTCTTCGAATTCCCCACTAGGTAGTTTTGTCCTGAGCTTCCCGTTTCGGAGAGGAGCCGGGACAAACTTGATAATTGAGGGATCCATCCACCGGCTTCTCAAGAATTTCTCAGGGCCGTCAGCGTGCGTCCAGAAGTCTGGTCTCCAGACGGACCAGCTATTGTTGACCCCGAAACTCATTGCCTTGGCCTCCCGAATCTTGGGAAGATCAAAAGTGGCAAGAGAAGGACCGGAAAGACAAAGGAAGATTGGATATCCCTTGTAAACGTTGTAGAGATCTGTCAGTTTCTCATCTTTGTTTTTGAAGGGGACCTTACCAATTTTATTTTTGGATACGATCTTCCTCTTTACCGGCTTGGAAGGCTTTTCTTTTTCCTTTTGCTTTGCATTTACAGCATTAAGCTTGGAAATTTTTTCCAGCATCAACCCGTCGTCTAGTTGTTGGAAGTTTTGTTTAATATCCATCGCAACAGGGTTTGCATGTAGTGGTATCTACTGTTCCCGTAATAGGGCAGTTCGCGTTCCAGCAGGCAAGACTACACGTTACATTCCAAGTGTAGGCATACTTGGTGGTCAAACAGATTTCGCAGTCATCGTTTCCTTCACAACAATCAGCTCCAACGAATTGGGGAGATTGTCCACCACCACTTCCGTCTTCTGATGGACTGCAGAATGAAATTGTTATTGAACCGTCGCAAGTACATTTCTCTTTGTGGTATAGGCACGTAAGAGTTACGCAGTCGGCCCAAGCATCTTCGCAACATGTACCAGGTTCTGCGCCACAACAAGGACAATCGGGACCACAGTCTTCCTTAGGCAAGTCATTGAAACTAGTGGGGGGATTCGGTGTAATTGTTCCACCACCAATTGGAATACAATCCTTTGGATCGGTTGTTTCTTCTTCGCTCGAAGGAGTAGGAGGATCCGGGGAAGTCACTGTAGGTGGATCATAACTAGAAGTAGAATCATCTCCGCTGGTTGATTTAGGCGGAGGAGGCCAAGGTGGTGAGATTGTTGGCCCAGGATCTTCACTGTCGGGGCCGATACTAGGACTAGTAGAATCACCCTTCGAGTCGGAGTCGGGGGTAGAAGAATCGGGATCGGGAGTACTTGAACTACTACTCGAAGAACTGGAATCAGAATTTGTAGTAGAACTTGTACTATCTTCGTCTGTTGGAGTGCCAGACGTTCCGGGAGTTGAGTCGGAAGGTGAGTATGGGGAGGGAGGTTCTGGAGTGGAGAAACTCGGACTAAACGAGTAGGAGGGGGAGATAGATGGGGGAGATCCAGGATTCGGTCCTCCACCCCCATCGATTCCACCAATGCTCATAGGCTGGTTCGCCCTCAACGTTGGAGGACTAAACACCATGTCGTTAAGTTCCTCGAGCGGCGGTGCAAACTCGTCTTGCCAGAATCCGCCTTTTAGTTCTTTGTAAACATTGTCCGCGAACCCAGGACTAATCTTTGAAAGAACAGAAGACAGGAAGCCGTTTAGGTTTGATCCATAATATTGGCTCATTAGTGACCCAAGAGGAATGAAGACTGATTATCAACCGTGTTCTTGTCGTACCGTTTCGGTACACGAGCCTGCATATAGCTAAAGTTATCCCCGATAGTTTTCATCGCCATCTTGTACTGGATTACAAAGAATTGCATCTGCTTCTGTGTAACGTTTCGTGCAGCCCCAAGATTGATCGCGCAAGAACAAGCAATCGCTTGGTACAAAGAGCTCATCCCGATCGGTGCAACTTCGTACTTCCAGGCAGTTGATCCAACATCGGGAGATCCAACGTCTCCACTAAAGGGTCTACGAAGAGTTGCGATCTTCGTACTCGCGTCGTAGGAATCAATCACCCGTTCTTCGATAATTCCCCCACTGGACCATAGGCGGAGGATAGCTCCGGCATAGGCGTTCTCTCTGTTGTCGATTCCACCAATATCTGGAGTTCCAAACAAAAAGGTTGTCGTAGAAAGTAGAGTTCCGCCCGTTGAGGCATAGAAGGGGAGGAAATCACCGTTGGGAATGTAGTGGATTTCGCAGGTATCATCTTCCGCAGGGAAGGGTCGGATCGAAAGACAGTTACCTTCGATGTGCCACCCCGGTCCACGAGGATTGAATTCATTCCGGGGCATCGACTCGTTTGTGATTCGACCGTCAGAATCCATCTTTGCAAACCGGTAGACCTCTCCGATATTTGGAGGGAGGATGTAGTGCTCTTGGTCCTTGACCAGGGAGATCGAATGTCGAACACGAACAAGGTTGTCAGCGTTGTTTGAAAGACGGGACATCACGTTGACCATCTCGGGACAAATGACGTGTCGGACCAAGTAGTCATTGGTGAACTTTGCATCCAACGCTGCTTCATCCAAGTATGCCCGGACTCGTTCGATGATTGTGAGTAGTGCTGATCCTGATGCGTGCATTGTTTATCCCGTCGTGATGATCTTTCCAGATGCTGCTGACGTAAGCATCTCTTTGATTTCTTCCACTCCCTCGCTTTGACCAGAGCCAACGTATGGTCCTGATTCAATGTTCGCAGCAATATCTGCGTTACCTTTTCGACGCTGCCAATCTGCAGCAGCTGTTCGTTGTTCCAAAGCATCAAGCCGTGCCTGTTGCTTTGCTGCGGCAGCATTCTTCATGCGGTTTCGTGTAGCCCTGGCCATCGACGCAGCAGCTTCCGGAGAACACCTTCTCTTGATGTACTCAAGATCAACCCACCCTCCTCGATCTGGAGCTTTTTCCATCACTTCTAGTTCGATGCAAACTCGGAATCCATGGTCCTGATCGTTGTAGACCCACTGAGCCAACACAAAGTTTCCTGTCTCCTTGTGGCGGTAGACAAAAAGATCGTCTCTTTCGGTGGCTCTTTTGACTGCACGGAGATATTCGCTTTCCGGGCAAATCTCGTGACGTTCATCCATTGCCATTCCCGTTCCGATCGCAACCTCAACGGGATCGTATATCATTTCAATTTCTGGCATCTTCTTAGACATCGTTTCCTCCAACTGAACCAGCAACTCCTGCCAGCAGCAACGGTGCAAGCATAGCAGCAATAGCGGGGGTAATTCGTGTTGTACCCTTCAAAAGTTTAACGGCTTTTTTATTTCCTTTTGATCGAGTCTTCCGCCAATCTTCTGTCTCTGTAATTCCCTCAACGATGGGAGCTCGTTTACTTCCGGGTTTAGGCTTAGTACGTCCCGCAGCAAGAGATGGAATATCTATGTTTCCGGTCATACCCAAACGCCTAAGGATCCGAACAGCTCGAGCGATATCTGCTCCTACTTCTTGTGCAGGTGCGTTGAATTTAGCAGGCGGTGTTCCGGTTCTACTTTGACGCCTAGCAGCCAAAAGTCCAGCAAGAGCGTTAACCATCCCACCTTTCATTTGTGTTCCCTGAGTAATCCCAACAACAGGAGTTACTCCTCTCCGGACCCATTTTTCTTTATGCACTGGTCCTTTTGATTTCATAGTCGGTCGACTAACCGGAGGCTCCTGGGGAGTCTGCCTAATTGTAGATTCCCCGGCACCCATTTCACGAGTCTCCCAGGGGTCCAAGTCAGACATGCCAACCTTTGCAGCTTCTTCCGCATCTCCAGCTACAACCTTACTCCAGTCAATATTTTTAGGGCGCATCGTACCTGCACCAGAAAGAGCCCGGGGATCAATATCTACTGCTTCCGACAAGACGTTCCTTGCTTCCATCCTTACTCCAGGATCTTCACTAAACAAACCCGGGAGCATCTTAACTAGTTCTGGGTTCTTCTTCCCCACTAGTTCTATCTCTACATACTTGGAAAACATGGAGGGGTTTTGCAAGATGGCTTGGCGTTTCTTGGGAGTCCAATTTTCTTTCCGGGCAATGTCCTCTACTTCTCGACGAAGAGAACGATTAACCTCCATAGGCTCATCCAAAACTTCCGTGTATGGTCTCAAGACCTCTGCACCACGAAGCTTCGGATCTTCCCATTTGGGTTTAAAGTTTCCTTTTCTTTGTTCCATTTGGGGTGAATCAGGATGGAACTGACCCAAGCTTCCAGGCTTGACCATGTCTGGGTCCACCATTCCTGTTGCGGGCCGGGGGGCAGGAGATGCCGACGCCGGGATCCCAGTTTTTGGGTAAATCTGTTGGCCGGGATCAACGACCATACGCTCACTCATATCTCGCCCTTGATTAGCCAAGATTGTGTAAACAGAAATAGCTCTTGCATTAGGCTTCATCTTGGGATCAAGACCCATCTTGTCAGCCATCTTGTCAAGCCAAACTTTTTCGTCAGGTGTTGCATCTTTTAGAGACCAAGGAAACTTTGTTTCGTTTCCAAGTTTAGATACCCCGACATCCCCGTCAGTAATCTCTAGTACCGCTTGAATCAATGCATCATCTTTATCCATGCCCGTAGCCAAGATGCGATCGGCTAGAGCACTAGCTTTTACCGGCTGAGCGTTTGCAAGGTACCCGGACAAATTTGTTCTTACGGCTTTTGATAAGGGCTTATATGATGCTCTCTCCCTAAGTGCTGTCCTGAGAGTCTTCAGCATCGTGGGGGTTCGACCCCTTAGGGCAGCCTTCGAAAGTCCTCCTTTTCCACCGTGTTCTCTTCTTGGGATGTAAGCACTGGTTGATGATCCGGGAGGAGTTCCTGCATCTATCGATCCCAATCCTTCCAGTTCTCCCAAGATCTTGGCTTGCTGTAGTTTTGCCTCGGTACCGGCAGGTACGGTTCCAAACGGGGCTTTACGATCCTTCAATACTTTTACAGGATCTTCAACAAGTGTAGAAATCGGCTTATCTAACTCCCGGGGTCTTCGGCTAGGGTCGTCGATCAAGATAGGCTGATCGAGTTCCATACCCGCTGGAATATTCCCAGGCGTAAAGCTCCTCATTATTCTTTGTGCTTCTTCTCCCGTTACCCCCTGTTTGGCAAGATAATTCTTAAGGGTGTTAGGATCCAAGAGCGGCGGCAAACTTGGGGCTGTAACCCTCATGGTTTTAGAGGGAACCCTCCGGCCAAGACCTGCACCCTGAATCGAAAACAAAAAGTCCCGAATCAAATTCGGGTTTACTTTCCCACCCTTGTTAGCAATGCGGATTATACGCTCAAGGGTTTGCCTTGCAGTTTCTGGATTTGGAAGGTTGGGGGTAGCCATGTGATTGATATTACCAAATGCACCCCCCAAATAGAAGAGGGGACCCCCGGAGGCTGAGGGTCCCCTCCTCGTCAGGAAGGAGGATCTTCCAAATGTCTATTTGGCGATTTAGTTATCGCTATAGACCTTGTCGGTGGTCACACCCGTGAGCTTCATGCCAGCAGGCTGATCCGGGACGAGCTGCATGCGCAGCAGGCCAGGCATCTGGACACCTTCGGTAACCAGGTTGTTGGCTCCGGAAGTGCTGTAGATAGGCAGCTTGTTGGTGCCGGTTCCCGTGAGGGCTCCAGCAATGAAGTTGAAGGGGATGAACGAGTCAGCCTTTGCAAAGCTGCTGTATCCACTAGGCGTCGGCGGTACGTACCGCTTCCAGTTATTACCACCCTTGCGGATGCCGTAGACTTCACCATCAGAGATGTAAGTCGAGGAATAACCGGTGTAGGAACGTCCGTCGAATGCGAACTGGAATCCATCGGCCGAGCCTTCAGAGCTCATGCTGCTGAGGCGACCAGTACGATCGATCATTTCACGACCGATCTTGGTTGCTTCATAAGCAAGCCAGACGCCATCGGATGCGATAAGGCAATCGATGTACTGACCATACTTGTTCTTCGCAGCATGGAAGCGACGGAGGTACTGACGGAGCTTGTGCTCAGTCAGGACACCAACGCTGCTCTTGGTAAAGGACTTGAACTCAGGATGAACGGTAACGTCGATCTGCTCGTTTGCATTACCACTCTTCTCGTCGCCGAGAAGGAAGTTGTCAGCGGAACCAGATCCACCCTTCAGCCAGCTGTTGACGCCAGCAATACCGGTCGCAGCGACTGATGCGGATGCACCGTAGTCATGCGAGCCAGCGTAAACGATAACGTCGTTCACCGCGGTCGTACCGTTACCACCAGGGGTAGTATGGAACGCAGCCACGTCGGACTCAAGGTAGACGTAACCCTTCAGTTCATCAATCGCAGAAACGAAGACCTTGAAACGGGTTGCCGAAGTCTGTGAACCATCGGCAGCGGAGTCGTTTCGACGACCATCGGTGACGGTGGGTTCAAGGATATCGACCCGCTGACCGACGTAGAATCGATCATAGGTGTCTTCGCTGATTTTTACTCGAAGCTTCGTACAGTCAGACTGGATCGTAGCGTTACTGTTCGTAGCGTCATAGACCTCAGAGATAGTACCAAGCTTGTAAGCATCGTTCTGGTTGAGATACCAGTAGTTACAAAGGGTATGGGAGATGTTCTTGGCGAAGCCTTCCAGCTTCGGTGCAACAACCTCTCCGATGAAAGCAGGGACCGCTTCGGCCTGGAGCTCGCCAAGCGTGAACATGATGTTGGACATCATGGAACGCATGCCGATACCAAGACGGAACGGAGCTGCATTAGGGCCTTCGAGAGGTGAGGGCCACGTCTGAGCCAGGTTCTGAAGGTACATCTTCGAACCAAGAGCATCGGTGTCATCACCATAGAGGCCAACGTCATTACGGAGCTTGCCCTGTTCAAGCACACCAGCCATCGAGCCCATGTAGGTCTTGAGGATCTTCATGTCACGACCGATGGCATCGGCGGGTCCGACACCCTGCGAGGAAACGATAGTGTCGCGCCACGCGGGGTCGAGGGAAGGAAGGAAGACCTCAATATTCTTATTGATTACTTCTTCAATCCGGTCGGAATGCTTATCAAAGAGAGCTCCTGTTGGGGCAAAAGTTGCCATGGGGAGTTTTCCTTAAAGCTTTGTTTCACCCCCGTCAGAGACATCGGCAGCCAAGCGAGCAAGGGTATCTGTAGTCCAGTCACGCGACTTGGACTGCACATCCCCAATATTGTCGCCCTTGGCGAACTCGGGTGCCTCTACCGGAGGAGTAGAGATAAAACTGTCTTGTTCCGATGCTGTTTCCGGTGCACGCTGGATTTTGTCCGGGTCACCGATTACCGACCGAATGCGCTGATATACCGAATCAGCTGCTTTTGTAGTTTCCTGACTAAACCAGGATTTGTCAAATGTTTCACCACGAGATTTTCGTGCTCGCAGTGATTCCATTGTTGCGCGGTGAACTTCGTCTCGGATTCCAGCAATTCGCTGGTCGAGATCTTCATCCCCACCCAGCTCACGGCTTTTTTGCACGAGAGTCTTGATCTTGTCGTTGGTTTCCATCGCAGCATCAACTGCTTCGTTGAGATCTCGCTTGAGCATGTCTACGCCCAAACGAGCTTGGCGCGCTTCCATATCACGAATTCTTTGTTCTTCCATGGCGCGCTGTTGCTCCATCTGTTGCGTTTGTTCGTAGTTTTCAGGCTGCGGGGCGGGATCTTCGTATCCTCCCTGCTCACCCTCATCAGCCATTTGGCGAGTCAGATTGATATGCGCATCAATCTGATCTGGGGTATATCCTTCTGAACCCAAGACATACCGCATAGCAGATTCCCGTGTTTCCTGAGGAACGGCTGATCCCTTCATCACGGTACTAGCTGCCGATCGATAAGCTTCCAATTCGCCCAAACGACTGTTTTGTTCGAGCAGCTCTCGAACGCTAACTTCCCTACCCTCCATCTGGATAGTGCTATCCAAATTGATCGAAGGGGACGAGGGTGCCTGCGGGGCTTCCCCACTGGGTTGGGGCTGGTTTTCCGGAGTAGGTGCCGGATCCATCATTTCGTTTTCAGCCATGTGGCTTCTCCTTTAAGCTCGTTGTCTTGGAGGCCCACTAGGACCTCCTCCCTGATTAATGGGTATTGGCCCACCTGGACCACCCTGAGGATTCATTTTAGCCATTCTTGCTTGGGCAGCTTGTTCTGCCTGCATCAAGATCGACATATCATCCGGATTCGGTACTGCCTCGGGCAAGGTCATTCCCATTGAGTCCATCATGAACTGTCGGTATTTCATGAACTCATCTTGTACTTCGGGACTTGCCATCGACATCTGGGGGCTAGCCATAAACGCAACCAAGACTCGCATTTGGAACCTAGGCTTAGCTGTATGGGGAGTCAGTACGATTTCCCCGGGGGTCTTGCCGTCTCCATACAAGATCAAACAGTTACGGACGATGCTTTCATAAGCAGCGATTTCTTCTTCCATCCAGACACCCAAGTCCAGATTTTCCTTGAGTGCTAGAAGTTTTACTGCATCTGGATCTGTAAGTCCAGCCTTGAGCATTGCCAAGGCTTCTTGCTTACGAGCAGCTTTAGACTTTGGAGTCCGCTCTTTGATGGTGAACTTGAGTCCAGTCAAAGAGGGGATGGGATTCTGTCCGGAGAAATTCACGGTCCCATCTTCGGGATCCATGACTACCCCAGCCATATCCAAGTCAAGATCTGTCAAAGGAAGAGCTCGAGGGCTCCGCATAATTACTCGAGAAGCACCGGACATAAGTGCTCGGTAGCAGTTACCAAACGCCTGCTCAACTCCGCGAGCAGGATTGCTCATAGCCCTTTTTACTTCTTCGTCCAAGAAGTCTAGGCCCTTGGCAGAGTCAACTCGACCCTTTTCGCTGATCAAGTCCCTAACTGGATTCAGGTTATCCAAGATACTCTTAGCGAGTCCTGCAGTCTTACCCGGTACATCTCCAAGGTTGTACGGTTGGATACTGAAGGGTTTGAATCCCTCGGATACCGGATCTGGTTCGTAGGGGATCATCCGGAGCCCGTTGCCAATATCCCGAAGCATAGCTCGTTCATTGAATTGGCCCTGGGGCATAACCAAGACACCGTATCGATCGGTATCCCGAATGTTGTTAAACAAGGACTTCAGGAGTCGTTCAAGTTCTCGGCAGATCGAGAACAGGAGATCGAACATACCTGCTCCGTGGAAGGAGCCTGTCTCCATAAATCGTGCGTACCCAAGAGGGCAGTAGACTTCAAGGCCGGAGTAATCCTCATCCAAGATCACATAGTCCCCGGAGGTAACTACGTATCGAGATACCGTATCTTGAGCACCAAAGGTCCACAGTTCGCGGATCTTAGCAACACCCATAGCATCGGGGTTCTTTGAGGGTACTCCAGGAAGCTGACCTGAGCCATCATTGTACTTTAGGATTTCGCCGTGGTCGTAGTTGGAGTACTCCTCGATGTTCTCACCGATCTGTTTTTCCCAGTACTCCATGTGCTTCAGGTTAGATTTCACCTTCTTTCCAAAGATCTCGGTCAGGAATTCCAGGGGTACGGATCGCTGACGCATGATCCCACGCTGCTTGGTGTAGTCATTACCCAAGCTGGGGAACGGGAAGATTTCTCGGGGGTGAACAACCTCAAGGTCGGAAGTGAGTCCAATCGTGGGGTGGTCGACAACGTGACCTGCAATCCCACAACAACCCAAAGAAGCAAAGATGTGGCAGAACTGAACTTTGATCTTGTCGAGCTGATCTTCAGAAACAAGTGAGTTTGAGATAACCTGGGCTACGGACTTGTCTCGGACACCTGCAAGATTGTTGTTCTTGCGGAGGATCTTAGGCATAAAGTCTGCGGTAGCTAGACGAGCTGAGACCCGATCGATCGCAGAAAGGAGCTCCTGAGATTGGAACTCCATGTTCCCGTCTTCATCCAAATAGTGGGGATGAAGGGTACCGCGTTCGGGATCAAATACATCAAACCGACGAGCACCGTTTAGGTAGTACCAAGCAAGCAGCCACATCGTCCTTTTGTAGGACAGTCGGGCCTCCTCCCGTTCCGCGTGTTGGTCAATTATTCTCGCTAGGGCTTGTTTGTTCTTCGGTAGCTTGATCGTGTCCAGCGCCATGTTTGGCCTCTAATTTTCTGAGGGCTACGCCTTTGGGCTTAAATCCCGCTGGATATCCCGTCGCCATTTCCAGGCCCGGTGTGGGCTCAGTCGTCAAAACTTCTGTGGCGGGACTTTCAAAAATCTGTTGCACATCTTTTTCGTTTTCTCTAGGGCCACCGCCATAGTAGCACTTTAGCAGTTTATCAAAGAAAGCCAGAGGGATCACCACTGTCTTTCCAGAATCAAACCCGTGTTCTTCCATCATATTCATTACCTCTTTCCGTATGTTGATCCAAAATGTCCTGAATGTCGTTTACTGACATGTTTGAGAAGTCTACACCAAAGGCAATGGGGTTACCTGAACGGTCAAAAAGTCTGCCTTCTTTGAGAGCCTCAATAGGGTCTGTTATCTCTTCAGGATCCCTTTCGGGTGCTCGGACACGGCCTCGAAGGATGAACTGGCTCATGCAAACGCAATCCAGCTCATCGTCGTGCTGGAGTCCGCCGTCTTTTGCGTCGGGATTGAACTGAGCAATCTGGTCCATCAGACGTAGCCACTGGGCTTTGTTTTTCTTCCAGAGGGGAAGTTTAATCTTGCCGTGCTCAAATCTTAGATTGAGCCCGGCAATCTTGGAGCTCTTGTCTACCATCCCCGGATTTAGCTTTTTGATGGCCGGAAGATGCTCCACACCCGCCATTTCGGTAGCTCGGGTTTTGACAATTGATTCCATCGAATGGAACAGTCCAATCCCCTGCTTGATCGTTTCCGGGTGGATCGTGGGGCATTTCCACTTATCCGCCATCTGGAAGACCTCGTTAACCAGCCTAGATTCCTGGCACTGTCCACTCCATAGGTCCAATACAAACAGGTCGTTGTCGGAATTGACCCCCAGCAAGCAAGCCACTTTCCTGTCGGAATCTTTAGTCGACGTATACGAGGTATCCACCGACATAAACAAACGAGCACCATCTAGGAACTCACAAAGAGGAAGCCTTTGGATCTCGTCATTCTTGTACCAACAGATAAGACTTTGAGAAACCCGGGGGTATTCCTCCAGTTCCTCATCTACATCCTCAAACCAGTACCCGTGCTTTTCTTTGGTAAGAATCGGGAAGAACGAGTCAGCAGCTTCACCCGGTCGGGCCATATATTCCGCAAGGAAGTTGGATGTTCCGATGATCTCCTTCACTTCTTCCAGCGAGATCCTCTCGTCGCCCTTCTCCTTTTCCGCCCGGCTCGCCGGCCACATCGACGGCCAACAGCTTTTCAGCTGACCGTTCTCGTCCTCATACGCAGCTCGAATAATCATCCGCGACCAAAGGTTGAATCGCGGATCTGCAGCGACTTTTTCCCCACTGGGTGATTCTTCTACCTGTAGTGCGTGCCAGGCATAGTGACGGCGAGACACGAAGGTCGCCAGCCAGTCGACACCACAACCTTTACGCATGACCATCGGCAGCACGATCTTGAACAGCAGATCGTCCATGTACTGACGAATGATCGACATCGACGTGGATGCCTTTGGATCGTATTCGGGGTCATCGAGTACGTAGCGTCGAGGTCGGCCACCACGCTGACGGGACTCGGCGGAGATTGCTCGCAACCAGGACCCGTTGCGGAGCTGCATCATCTCGGTTCCGAATGGAGCTTCACCGCGTTTGGGTGCAATGCGACCGTCAGGGAACTCGGCTCCCCAGTCGTCGATGATTCGCTGGTTGTGTTGGAACTGATCCTTAAGAGCCTGCCCAGTACCCTTTGCATTGTCGTTGGTAGACGTTGCATACAGGATCGTATACATCGGACGGGAAAGCATCCGGAGTAGGCAGGACTTACGAACCAAGAAAGACTTGGCAGATCCACGAGGAGCAATCGTAATGTTTCGGTTGCTGGTCGCCCAGTTCTGAAGAATGTCAGAGTGGAAGGGGGGCGAGGGCAGGGGTTCGTCGTCGTAGAACAACGGATCAAAGTCTACGTCGTGGTCTGGACATAGATACCAAACATCAAAGAACCTAACAGAGGTAGCAAAAGCTTCCCCTAGTTCTTTCTTGTTTCGCCCTGGGCACAACCAAAGACGGCACGCATTGATACGTGCCAGCCTTTTTCCTTCTTCCGTTAGTTCTGAATAATCGGGGGGTAACGGGTAAAAGGGATTGTTTTCCTTCTCAATCCACTTTACTTGCATTAACTATATCCGTTAAACATATTGGCGACATTAGTGTACCCGTATCTTCTAGCGGTCCTTGCTATGTCGTTCCAAATGTGATTCATTTTTGCCGACGATCGACGCTCCGGTACTTGGATATTAAATTGGTTGAAATAACCGGGTTGCCTTTGGAGTCGTGACTGGTCTGCACGAGTTCGAGCAAAGGCTCTGTTCATCCAATCGAATTGGCCTTCTTGGTGGGCCCATCCGGGTTCAGTTGGTGGAGGATTCTGTGATGCTGAGCGATTTCCACCAGTCATCTCATTCCATTGCTCTGGATTATACCTCTGCATCCAAGTACTGGGCCTATGCTCTTTGAGGTATTGTTCAAAGGTGTAATCCCCACCATGTTGAGCATCCATGTACTTTTTGAGTCGGTGATGTCTTTCTCTTTCATTCCATTCCAAAATACCATCGTCGGACATACCTGTTCCATACTGATCTATGAAACCCCAACGAGTTGGATTGGCTGCACGGGAAAATGCATTTTGGGAGTAGTAATCACCCCCCCTTAATGGAATTCCTCCTGAAGGTCCTTGTGTAGGATGTACTGCTGATTCCATGTTCCTACGTCCCATTTGACTGGGAGACATTCTATTTTGAATGTAGAAATCGGGTCGGGGTCCTTGTGACGCCAAGTTAGCTGCTTCCTGAGAACCCCAATTGGTTCCCCAGTCATCAGCAAAATCAGACATCGTTGATTCGTCTACCCCGCTGTATCCGGGAGTGTTGTACCCATCGTAACTCATACCAACCATTCCCCTGCTGCGTCCATGTATCCGTAGGCTGGATCTCGCCAGTCCAGTCCCTGGGATTTCAAGATGTAGGGATCATGCCAAGTACGGTTTTCGCCTTGGAGTTGACCCTCTCTAACCCACCTATTCATTTCCCAGTCCCTCATGTTTTTCCTGTGGCTCGTCTCGCCGCGATCCGGGCGGTAGCCCATCCTATGACCCAAAATCGGGAGACCGAAATATCGATTGATGGGGCCTTGGTTACCCGGCCCATGCCACACTGCTTGCGAGGGGCGTGGGTATATGAACCCGCGTGTCGTATCTATACCCATCCATTTTTTGAAGAACCGGTTCTTTCTTTGTCTATCCGCTCGTCGCTGGCCCTGGTCTAGTATCTGGTTGCCTTGGGCGTCTGTACCCGGTTTAAACATTTGCCTCCATGCACGCTGCCGCCTGCGCTTGTGCGCTTCGGCCGCTTCCATGGCATTCATTCCGGATCCATCAGGATGGCGATAGAATCCGGCCCCAGGGCGGCCTTCAAAACGTGAATCCTCCCATATTTGGGCCATTGCATTTGCATCTAAACCAAACTGATCAGCAGCAGCCTCAAACATCTTCATGTTTGCAGCATCTCTAATATTCTGTGCGCGATTACGAGCGACGGTTGCGTATGCTTCCCAAGCCCGATCTGTTTCATCGTCTCGGTTTTGGTATGCCTCCCAATTTCGGTTACGAGATCGGTGGACTGGCCCATCGTATCCTTCGGGAGGATTCCACCCTGCACCCTGAGGAGTGCCGGGGGTGCTCACTTGGGTGTCCTGTGTAGCTTGACTTGAAGGAGATTCTGCGGGACCACTTGGCCTATCAGGAGTCCATCTTTTTTGGATATAGAAATCTGGTTCCGGACCACCACCGGAATCAAAATTGGATTGTGGTTGCGGAGGTCTTCCCTTGCTACCCCACATGCCTCCCCACTGGTTAGCGAAGTCACCCATGAGTCGGTCGTCATAACCAACGTTTCCAGGAAGTGACCCGTATGATGAACCGTAAGGATTGCTAGACATTTTAAGTTTCCATGAAAGCGACTACTCCTGCCATCATACAGATTGCGAGTGCAATTGTCGTGGGTTGAGCTGAAGATACGCCAGCTTCTGCCATTGACATGGCAGCCTTGATGTACCGGGGGTGGATCTTACCGTCCCTAAACAAGGCCTTTTCAAAACGGGAATAACAGTCGTCAAACCCATTAGCCCACCCATCAATAGGGTCAAGGACTCCCAGGCCCATCACACCCTGCCCGCATTGGCGGACAATGTCCCTTTTACCAAATCCCATAAGGATCACGCACGCCTTCTCGAACTCAGGCGTCGGACTCGGGTATTTCGGCTTCGACGGGCTCGTGGACTTCGTATTCGATTTCTTGGCGGTCTTGCTCATTATCCCTCCTCAGGTTTGAGAGCAGGACGTTCGTAGACATCTTCTGCTCAATGAATTGTTCTTCACTACTAGATCGTTGCGTCTTTTCAATAGAGCCGAAGTATCCATTGGCTCCAGCAACATCCTTTAGCATAGCACGAAATTGTCTTTGGGCGGGAAGTGCAACCTTCGGGTCGGGATCCCGGACCAAGGCAATTAGGATTTCCAGCTCTTCTTGAATATCAAAACGAGATGCTTTAATAGCAGACTCGAATGGTTCGACCCCAAAGAACCCCCCAATGACATCATTAGGCCTGGAACTTTTTCTTGGATCTTCCATCTCGTTCTCGTTGTGCTTGGCTGGGTATGAATTGGATTCCTGCATTTGCTAGCCTCTTTGCTACTGCTTTTGCTGCAGTCTTCACTTCCTTCTTTAGCTTGTGGGTATTCATACCCTTAGCTGCTACCAGATCAGCAACAATTGCTTCGAAGTCTTTTTCAAACTTATCATAGTCTAGCTCTGTAAGAGACCCATCCTTTTTTGCTCTACGTAAGCTTTCACAGCCAGGGGCTAGAAAATCAGGACAGCTAATACGCGTGATTGCACGCATAGCTAAAAGGAAAGAGGTCATCTCAATATATTTAGTCCCACCTATTTCTAGAGTGGGAACCTTTAGTGCTCTACAGAACTTCCTAAAGGCACGTTTAGTTACCCCCATCTCCTTTGCGTATGCATCTTCCGCAAGGAGCCTTATCCCACTTCCAAAGCTAATGTATTCTTTTTTCACCCGTAAAGATATTGGTTAGCTGTTTCAAAACCGTAAAGGTATTGGTTAGCTGTTTGATTTCGATTCTTAGTCAACCACGGCGCGTCATCAAACTGACCAATCGGGTTAAGAATCTCATTAAGAGGCCTTCTTTTGTAGCTTCGGCCGCTGCTCGTCTTCTTTTGGCCTTCACCCTCTGGAGTTGCATTACCTGTTCCCGTATTTGATGTCGGTTGTCCACTTGGACCATGAGTGGTGGTTCCCGAACTAGTTGTAACTCTTGCGGGAGGAGCGTTCCTTTGTGCTTTTTCGCGAGCCCTTTCTTCTTCGTTCGCTCTCCTGATTTCATCTTGCCGGCGTCGCGTTTCGGCTCCCTCTTGTCTACGGGCCTCTTTCTTGGCCTTCCGGTCTTCAATCCATGCATCTCTAGAGTCGAAACCCTCTTTTTTCCAACTTGGGGTTCGCTCTGCAAGCTGCCTATCAAGATCTCGTTGATCTTTGCTTCCGAACAGATCCGTCATGATCTCTTCTGCCCGAATTGCATTTTGCTCATCGATAACTCTTTGGTTACGTGCTTGTGTGTTAGCAGCTTCACGCTTGTAGTCGATGTCGGCTCCGGGGTAAGCCCAACTCACGGGATATGATCGACCGGTCGGGTCCAAGTTTCTTTTCAAATATGGATCGTTTTGGGTCATCTGACCCATGCCCTCGCCATGAAGTCGGTTATACTTAGCATTAACCTCTTCGTCGAGAAGCATCTCAGCTTCCATCGGATTGATCGTAGAGCCTCGACTAAGTCGACCCCTAGGGGTCATAGCCTCAGCAACGCGCCTTTCGATATCCGCAGAACTTTCAGCTTGCAAAGCATCGAGTCGTTCTTCGAAAGCAGGGCTGTTGTAGTAATCTTCATCCGCACGCCGCCGCGCTTCGTAAGGGTTTCTATTCGTGCTCGTCTCGAGGCTATGGAGCAGAGCCTGGTGTGCTGCGTCTTTTCCTTCGGGTGTATCTAGATACGCATCGCCTCGAGCTTGTCGCGCATCATTTTCCATAAGCCTAGTTCTTGCAGCATATTCCTCTGGACTCTCGCCGCGTGTAGGACCACTTACCCAGCCCCGGGCAAGATCTCTTGCCATCCAGGGTGTATCCAATGGAGCAAGTCCCCCGGGCATATAGCCCGACCAAGGAGGACGAAAGTTCTCTACGAATCCAGTTGCATCCAAGCCTTCTTGTACCGCGAATTTAGCAGCCTCATAGGGATCACTTAGCAGATAATCGAGAAACCCGAGTTCTTCGTATTTATCCCTACGAGGATCTCGTGAAGCATTAACATCGAAAGCGGATGGTTTGTGGCCTGGGATATGACTCATGTTTAATCTCCTACTAAAAGGATAATTATATGCGGGTAGGAACGCAAGGGAGACCGATGGAATCGGTTGAACCCATGAAGGTAGCTAATGAGCTACTTAGGCACTGTTTTTCAACCCCGTCAAATGGAAGGGGACTTTGGTATTACCAGGGGTCATTCTACCATTGGTACGGAGGCGAATGGAAACAAAGAGACGATATTTGGCTGGAGGACATGTGCTGGCAAGCCCTTGAGGATGCACATTACAGGCACGTCGAAAACAACGGTATCGAAACGACTCGTCGGTTTTGTCCGAACAAGAGCAAGATCGAAAACGTAGTCCGTGCCCTAATGTCACAAGTACGGATGTCCCATGAGACGGTTCCCGTGTGGCTCGACGGCAATGAGAAATTAGTCCCCACTAGAATCGTTAGTTTCCGTGATGTCTTGGTGGACCCCAAGACTATGGAGGTGGTTCCCAGGGACGAGCATTGGTTTGATCCCGTCACTCTCCCGTTTGAGTATCAGCCCGATGCTGAGTGCCCGACTTGGTTGCGGTGCATTGAGGAGTGGAGCGGGGGGTGCCCCGTGTGGAAGGAGTTGTTGCAGCGGTGGATGGGCTACTGTTTGATGCCCCATCGCAAGTACGCCAAGTGGCTACTTATGTACGGGAAGGTTCGAGCCGGTAAGGGTACAATATCTCATGTGATTGAGGCCCTGATTGGTCGGGAAGCATACTCCGGGACCAGTCTAGACGATCTAGCAGGCGACTTCGGGTTGGATGGTCTGGAGAAGTCACGAGTGCTTTGTATCTCTGAGGTTAGCGAGCTAGATACCCGTCAGGGTGAGAAAGCTGTCCGGGTTCTGAAGAACGTGGTCGGTCGAGATCCGATCGCTATCAACGTGAAGTTCCAGAGACAGATGCGGAATGTAGTTGTAGCTGCAGCTCCCATGGTGCAGGCCAATGAGATCCCCCGACTTCCGAACAAGGGAAGGGGTCTTAGCTCCAAGATGTTGGTCCTCCCGTTCGAAGTCAGTTTTGAGGGTCGTGAGAACTTCGATCTGATGGAGCAATTGATGGATGAACTGCCCGGGATTGCCAATTGGGCTATTCGGGGTGCACAGAAGCTTGAGAATGATGAAGCCAGCAAAAGGTTCCCCATTCCCGAACAGGCTCAGGACGCCATCAAGCTGTATCACCTGCAAAATAACCCGTTTGATCACTTCCTAGAGGAGCGATTTATCCGAAATCACCGGGGTTTTGTGGCTACAGAGATGATTTGGGACCACTGGACAGAGTGGCTGGAGGAGAATGGGGTTCGTGGGGTCCACGTGGCTCGGAACCAGATTGCCCTGCAGATCGAAACCCAATCCAGTTGGAATGTGAACCGTCATCGGCCTAGTGCTGATTCTAAACGTGGGCTCAAAGGTTTGAGCTTGCGACGAGATTTTGAAGACCTGATGTAGGAGATTTATCCATGTATCCAGATGAACTGATTATGGAACTGTCAGAGGCTGTTGGCGAGTGGTTTGGGGATGGGGTCTACTCAGGTAGCTTCATTGATGATGTCACGTTTGAGGTATTCGATGCAAAGAAGGAGCCCCATAGGGATTGCATCGTGGTTACTGATGCCCAGGGGGATGTGGTGACCAAGATTTGGAATCTCTACAACGTGAAGAAGCATTTTGATGAATAAGGGGGTGCCGGGTGTGCCGGGTTTGGTTCAGCCTTCTTCTATATAGATCTCTCTATATTAGGTTGGATTAGACCCGGCATGTTTGGCACTAAAAGGGGGTAGTGGGGAATGAGGGGTCGGAAATATGAGCCAGAAATCCTAGACGGGATCGGTCTTTCCGTAGTGAGTCACACGCAACGTCAGGGGCCGACGACTTTCTCAGG
>LULN01000034.1_pt1 | contig 33461 bp, 31 predicted proteins | sample 728131 | NCBI WGS metagenome assembly LULN01 (sample SAMN03860288, study PRJNA289734) | marine metagenome | biome: seawater column; feature: ocean; material: water; isolation source: Red Sea water column Station 149 - depth 100m | place: Saudi Arabia: Red Sea | collected 2011-10-15 | depth 100 m
AAAAATAATTACAGAAGAATAATACAACTATAAATGAAAAGATGTTGTAATACCTTAATCCGATATATAAATATTCTGAAAAACTTAATTCATTTCTAAAAATGTAAAATAATTCTGGAATTACAAAAGGTATAGATATTAGATAAATTGTTTTAGAATACTTGCTCAATTTAGTATTTTTAATCTCATATATTGACACTGGTAATAATAGGCTTAATCCAATCCAGGATAGTGGTATTGAATAAAACTGATAAGCATCGAGGAAGACAAGAAAAATCGATATAAAAATTAAATAGGTATAAATTATATCTTTAGTTAATTTCATAATCTTTATGATAATGTGAATAATTTATGATTTTAATTTTTTCTTATATATGACATATTCATATGTCTTTTGTAAAACCATGGCAGAAGATAATGAAATAGCAATACCTATTGATGAATAAGTCCCCACTAATGAAATAGACAATAATAAAAATACTCCAGAATAAATCAATCTTCCATAAGCATGAAAAGTAATCAAATCATTAAATAATAGGTACTGTCTTATCCAGAAAGTATAGAGATAGAAGATAAAACCTATTAATAAAATCAACATTGGAGCATAAGAATCAATAAACTCTTCCGAACCAAGAATTGAAATTATGTTTCTTCCAAAAACAACATAGAATATTGATATTAGAAAACTTAATGGAAGTAATATCTGTTTAAAGAAAGTATTAATCTCAAAAGTCTCATATGAATTCTTTAATTTATTTTGCAACCAAGGATTAAAAGTAACTACTACATAATTAATTGGCTCTATAAGCTTTTTAGCAAATTTGTAGATTCCGACAGAACTAATATCACTTACTACACCTAAAAGAATTACATCAAAATGTTGAGGAATTAATCCTAATATTTGATCAAATCTTAGTTTTCCATAAGATTTTTTAATCCGATTAAAGTATTTTGATAATTTATCAAAATTTGTAGACTCAAATTTTTCATATTTGGTAGCTAGATAAATACCAATTAGTCCATATCCTAATGAATATATTGTTTGAGAAATAAGATAATTTTCGATACTTGCATTAATAGAAAATAAAAACAAAATAGATAAAAATCTTACTAGTACTGTTACAAACTCTAGGAGAGAAAAGCTTTTCATTTTCCCTTGAAATATTAAAATTGCTTTGGAAGTTTCAGAAAAAGTCTGGACGATTCTTGAAAATAAATACAATAAAATTACAGGAGTTATCTCTTTGATGCCAAAATAACTTCCTAGTTCACTATAAAAAATTAAAAAACAAACACTAAAAGAAAATAAGCCAATGAGGAAATCGAAAATTATAGATTCAGTAAATACATTGCTACCTTTCTTCAAAGCCAGTAAAGTTACATCGCTATTTCTAGAGTGAGTAGCTCTAAAAATTAGACTGGGTAATGTAATAATTAAAGTGACCATACCAAAATTCTCTACTCCTAGCTGTTTCACAACATAAGAGACTTGAAGTACAGCAATAATTGCAATTAAGAATTGTGAACTTATTAGTTCTTTAGTTTGTAAATATATCTCTTTAATATACAAAAATTTCACCAGTATCTGTGGAGCTGAGGGGATTTGAACCCCTGACCCCGTGCATGCCATGCACGTGCTCTACCAACTGAGCTACAGCCCCATAATTATAAAGACTAGCCATATTGATTTACTAGATTGCTATCAAAAAATAAATCCTCGAGATTGTAGTACTCTCTTGCTTCCTCCGTAAAGAAATGAATCCCTACACCTTCAAATTCAACTAATGCCCATGAAGAATCTAAACCTTCTGAAAAAAAGTTTTTATTTTTAGATTTCACTAATTCCTTAAGTTTTTTAACCGACGAAACCATTTGGGTATTTGAATTAACACTACATAATATAATTACATCAAGATAACTATTGTCCTCAACTTCATAAACTTTAATATTTGTACATTTTTGAACGAGTAAGATATCAAAGACACTATCGAAGAAAAAGTTTTCTGTGTTTTTCGTTTGTCTTTCAGTCACTATAAATATGTTACCATGTAAAAAATAAACACACTATCCTTAAATGTGAGGAGAAAAAAATTGGATAATATGTTTTTAAGAGGTTTAACACTTTTTTTAAGAGCTTTCAATAGTAAACGTCTAAGAACAATTTTGGCTACAATAATTGTTTCAGTAACTTTCTTTGGATTTTTATTTTATATATCCGAACCTCAAATTAAATCTTTTGGTGACGGTATGTGGTTGGCTTTAGTTACTATAACAACTGTAGGTTATGGTGACATAGAACTTGCGACAACTCTTGGAAGATTTGTCGCAAGTGCTTTAATGTTTGTAGGGTTAGGATTAATTGCTTCTGTCACAGCTATCATATCAGTGAAATTTATTCAGAATTTTGTGGATCATCATACTAATGACGATGTATTAGAAAAACTTGATGAGATGCAAAAAGATTTAGATGAATTAAAGAAAAAAATTCAATAAAGATTATTTTCATTTATATAATTTAAAACTTTTTCTGGTAAATCGTTTTCGTTTAATTCATCCTCTTTTATTTTTTTTCGTAATCCACTAGAACTTAAATTTAATTTTTCACCATCAATTAATTCATATTCAAAAGGAAAGCTCTCCTTAAGCATTTCAGTGTTATCTTCACTTCTTAATGCAATTAGAAAATGTGTAAGATCTGATAATTGTTCATAATTTTTCCATGTTTTGATGTTTATTGCTGTATCTGAACCAAGTATAAAATACAAGCTTTCTTTTGGATGATCTAGGTTATTTAGTGTTTCAAAAGTGTAAGATGGATTTTTTTCTGATTTCTCTATATCACTTAATTCAAACAAGTTATTATCTTGAATTAACAAATTGGTCATTTTATATCTGTCTTCAAAGGAAGTTTTACTATCTTTTTGCCAAGGAGTTCCAGATGGAATAAATATTACTTTCTCTAGTTGAAATTGCTCAATGGCTCTTCTTGCAATCTCATAGTGTGCATTATGAGGCGGGTCAAAAGTTCCACCTAATATTCCTATTTTTTTCATTTTAAAGTTTTCTTGAAATCTATATTATTTACAAAATTACGTAATTGATTATAGTTTCTTACCTCAGAAGTTGTTTCAGATATAATTTCAAACTTTTTTATTTGACTATCTCCTGTATTCCAATACTTTTTCTTTTCCGGATTCATCCAATAAATTTTTTCAAATTGATTATTTAAATTATTAATTACTTCTTCTGATATATTTCTATAATTATTCCTTCCATCCCCGATAACAATAAGACTTTTGGTTTTAGAATTAAGCTTTTTATTTTCATCTATTAATTCTTGAAATGAATTTTCATAATCAGAATGTCCATCGCTTTTTACATAACTATTCCAATTATGTAAAACTGTATCAATCTCATTCTTTTTTAGTTGTTTTAAAGTTTTAGTTACATCTGTTAACCCATCAATAAAAACATAAGCTTTTATTGAATTAAATCTACTTACCATGCCAAATAATAATGTTATTCCAAAAAGTGAATATAAAGCCATCGATCCGCTTATATCGCAAACAATTATTAAATTTGGCTTCCTAAGCAATTTAGGTCTCATTATTATCTTTTGGAAAATTCCTCCAGTCTGCATTGATTTTCTTATTGTTTTTCTAAAATGTAATTTTCCTTTACTTGCTTGTTTAATGTGCCTTTTAAATTTAATAGCTAATTTATTTCCTAATTTATATGTTTGCTCTAATAAAATTCTTCTTTCATTTGGGTCGGTATATAAAAAATCCAATTCTGATAACTGTGTTTTTGGTTCAAGCTCAGAAGGCATGTATGAATCTTTAGCTTTGTTTCGTTCCTCACTTAATATTTCTAATATTTTCATATCTAGTAAATTATTAAATTTATTTTTGTTTATTAAATTAGTTATAGAAGATATTTCATCGAAATCATAATTACCAAATAACATCATTGTTTCCTGGTATTTCATACTTTTTTTAATTTGATTTAACCAATATTGGTTTGAGACTGGTCTTGAAAAGTCTATATCACCAAAATTTTCAACTATGCCTTTCACAAGAGTGTCAAATTTATCATAATTTTCTTCATTTAACTCGGATATTATTTCTTGCAAATCATTCCCTTTGTCAGAATATTCTTCTAACACCGAGTAACTTGTTGAGTCATTTATTTCTATTGAATACTTGAAATATCTATTAATCAGAGTCTTTAAATGAACCTGCTCCTGTCTACTTTTTGGTATTAAAAAATACAAATAGAGAAGCTCTTTCTCAAAATTGTTTAAATTCTTTAATTTCTTATATTCAAAAAATATTTTTAGTTGGTCTACTGGAATAAAATAATCGTTATTTTTGCAAAATTCAGAAAAATTTAATATTTCATTCTTGGTTAAACTCATTAGACTCTTCTAGTTTCTCTATGTATTTCTTTTGATCAGATTTATCTTTTAATAAAATACCTAGATTAGATCTTATTGATTCATTGTTCTTAGAATTGTTATATTTGACCCATTCTACAGACTCAATTAATGATGGAATTTTATTTAAACTTAGGCTTCTAACAAATGAGATAAGAGAAGCATATTTTTTTGCATCATCTTCATCTAATTTATCTATGCTGTTCATCAAAACTTTACTTTCAATATCAATTGATGGAAAATCTAGATAGTAGTAAATACATCTTCTTCTAAGTGCATCTGAAAGTTCCCTTGTGCTGTTAGATGTAAGAATTGTTACCCTATTATCACTTCCATTTATTGTTCCGAATTCTGGAATAGTAACTTGATTTTCAGCAAGTATTTCTAATAGTAAGGCTTCGAACTCTTCATCTGATCTATCAATTTCATCAATTAAAAAAAGTGAACTTTCTTTATTTGTTAATGCAGTCAAAATAGGTCTTTTAATTAAATATTTCTCATCAAAAAGATTCTCATTCTTTTCGCTGCTTTGTATTGACAAAAGCTGCTTTTTATAATTCCACTCATAAACGGCTTTGTCCTCATCAATGCCTTCATGACATTGAAGTCTTATTAATTCTAAATTTAACAATGATGAGAGTGTTTTAGCTAAAAAGGTTTTTCCAGTTCCTGCAGGGCCTTCGATTAGTAAAGGTTTGTCTAAAAAAATTGCAGCATTGACTACATCAACAAGTTCCTGCGTTGCAAAGTAGTTTTCTTTCTCCAGTGAGTCTATTGTTAAATCATTAATATTCATTGTCTTATTGTTCCTGAGCCTTCAACAACATACCTTTCATTTGTTAATGATTCTAATCCCATTGGACCCCTAACGTGAAGTTTCTGAGTGCTAATACCTACCTCTGCACCAAAGCCAAACATTTCACCATCAGTGAATCTGGTAGATGCATTTATAAAAATTACTGAAGAATCTAAAGATTTTGAAAATTTATTTTTTGCTTCTTCAGACTCTGTAAGGATAGCTTCAGTGTGTCCGGAAGAATATTGTTGGATGTGATGTATAGCTTGATCTATATCATCAACAATTTTAATTGCTAACTTTAAATCATGAAATTCTGTCATGTAGTGCTCATCTTTAGCTATTTCAAGATCAGATATGTCATTAGCTATAACTTCATCTACAAAAAGTTCTACCTCATTCTTAAGTAACTCATTAATAATTTCTTTACCCATTTTTTGATATATTGACTTATTTAATATCAAAGTCTCTAGTGCGTTACAAACTCCTGGTCTTTGTACTTTTGAATTAATAATTATGTCAATTACATATTCTGTATTGGCATCTTCGTGCACATAAAGATGTACGTTCCCATCTCCATCTAAAATAAAAGGGACCTTTGCATTTTCTACTAATGTGTCAATTAATCCCTTCCCTCCTCTTGGGACAATCAAGTCAATGTATTCAGTTAGTTTCATAAATTTTATTGCATCTTCTCTTTCCTTACTTTTAATAAGCTGAATAGCATCCTTATTTATTTTATTTTTCTCAAGGGATTTTTGTAATGAATTCAATATTTCAGAATTCGAATCTACACAATAACTAGATCCTTTTAGAACAGCAGCATTTCCTGATTTAATACATAGGGCTGACACGTCACTCGTAACATTCGGTCTTGCTTCATAAATAATCCCAATAACTCCAAATGGAGACCTCACTTTGTTAATTTTAAGTCCATCATCTGTTGTCCAAGATTTTGTTACTTCACCAACAGGGTCTTTAAGTGGAATAATCTTTTTCAAACCATTACTCATTCCTTCGATTCTCTCTTTTGTTAAAGTTAATCGATCAACTAAGGCGGATGATAAATCAAGGTCTTTAGCATTATCAAGATCTTTTTTATTTGCTTTAAGTATCAAGTCAGTATCCTCAATAAGCTGCTCTGACATATCTTTAATAAGATTATTCTTTACATCTGAATTTAATTGATTTATCTCTTTAGATGCAGCTACTGCTTTTTCGCCAATTTCTTTAAACACATATCAAGATTAATTTGATTTTTCAGATATTTAAAATGTTTTATAAGATTAATAAATTATCTTTATGAATAACCACTTTACCTTCGGCTTCTTTGCCTAAACTAAACTCTTTACTAGATATTTTCGATATTCCTTTTGCTATCAATAAATCATTACTATCAAAAATTTCAACTCCATCATTTATTTCAAATGGTACTTTTATTTCTTTAATTCCTATAGATAATAAAGAGGCATCCTTCGTTAAAGCGTTTTTTGCTCCATCATCTATGATGATTTTACCGATTATTGGCATGCCATAAGCAATCCATAGTTTCTTAAGTTTTACTTTCTTTGAAGAAGGTCTTACTAAAGTCCCAATGTCTTCACTATTCACTACTTTCTTAATACATTCATCAGACCAAGTAATAATTTGCGTTGGAATACCTGAAAATCCAGCCATCTGTGAAGCCATAATTTTTGTTGAAAAACCTCCCACACCTTCTCCTGTCGCTGATAGTGGAATCAATTCAGCTAACTCTTCTGAGTCATACTCAATATAATTTATTTTTTCTGCATTATTTGATTTTTCAGGATCAGAATCAAATAATCCTTCCTGGTTAGTTATTAACACTAATTTTTCAGCTTTAACAACAATTGCCACTATTGCAGAAAGTCTATCATTATCTCCAAATTTTAATTCCTCAGTTGCAACAATGTCATTTTCATTAATTACTGGGATTATATCTTGTGCTATTAATTCATTTAGTGCCTCTGATGTATTTATAAATTGATTTCGATCTTCAAGAACATTTTTAGACATTAATACTTGAGCTATTGTTAAGTCTTTGGCTTTAAATATTTCTTTAAAAGAATTCACTAAGGTAATTTGCCCAACTGAGGAGGCAACCTGTAGAGATTTTAAAACCGTTGGTCTTTGTTCTAAATTCAACTCATTTGCACCTAATTGTACGGCACCTGATGTAACAATGACAAAATTGAATCCATCTTGTTTGTGTTCTTTTATAGAAGATGCCAAAGAATTAATTAAATCTTTGTTTAACTCTCCATCTTTGATAATTGAAGTTGTGCCAATTTTTAAAACTATATTTTTTTTACTTTTCATATTCAAACTCCGAATTGTTTAATTTTATTAAATCTCCTTTATTAATGCCCATCTCTTCAAGTTCAGCGGGTATTCCTGAATTCTCGAATCTATATGAAATTTCATTAAATACATCGTATTCGTTTCCATTTAAATTAGTAATTCTCTCTGCTAGCTGTCCTGTTATTTCCCATCTATCATTTTCTCTTTTTATAGAAAAATCTTCATTTTCTAAGCTTATCTTTTCAAAGCTTTTATTTACCGTATTAAGTTTGCTAAATTCAAATTCTTCTATATTTTCTATCAACTTATCTATACCATGACTACTTTTTGCAGAAATATTTAAATAATTATTATTTTCAAAACCTAAGTCTGATTTATTCACCACTTTTATAACTGGAATATTACTCAAGTCTTTATTATGTTTATAAATTTCTGATTCAATTAGTTTTACTTGCTCCTCTAAGTTATATTCTTCATTGCTTGGATCTAATAACATAATTAAGACTTTTGTATTTTTTAAATGCTTTAAGATTGAATCTCCCATGCCAACTCCCTCTGAAGCACCTTCTATTAGTCCTGGTAAATCACAAATTAATAGATTTTTTTCTTTGCTTTCAAAGACCCCTAAATTAGGAGAAATTGTTGTGAATGGGTAAGATCCAGTTTTAGCATTTGAGTTAGTTAATGTTTTAATTAATGTACTTTTGCCTGAATTAGGTAATCCCAATATTGCAATATCAGTAATTAAACTAAGTTGAAGACTTACATTTATTTTTTTTCTTTTTTCTCCTGATTCAGATATTTTTGGGTTTGGATTTCTTTTTGATATTAGTTCTTTGTTACCCTTTCCTCCTTTACCTCCTTTACAAATTAGATAACTTATATCTTCTTCAAGTATTTCTGCTACTTTTTCGTTATTAACCAATATAGAGGTGCCTATAGGAATGCTTATAAATAGATCTTTCCCGCTTTTTCCATCTTGAAAATCTTTTCCGGCATCTTCTCCATTCTCAGCTTTGAATGAACTATTTGAATAAATTGAACTAAAGTCATAAATTTTTTTGTCTGTTTTGAAATAGATTGAACCGCCATCTCCGCCACTACCACCATTGGGAGAACTTTTAGTACCTTTAGATTTAAAACTTATAGAGCCTGAGCCGCCTGCTCCAGATAGCAAACTTAGCTCAACGTTATCAACAAACATTTCATTTTGGAATGATATTTACTAATTTTCTACCATTCCTTGATGAATATTTTACTACTCCATCAACCTTTGCAAATAATGTATCGTCCCCACCTTTTGAGACATTTTCACCAGGGTGTATTTTTGTACCTCTTTGCCTAACGACAATTGAACCAGCAGATATATCTTGTCCATCAAAAACTTTTGTTCCAAGCCTTTTGGACTCTGAATCTCTACCATTCCTAGTTGAACCACCAGCTTTAGTTTTTGACATATCTTACTCTTCCTCTCCTGATTTATTATTTGATATTGATTTGACTTTAACTACTTTTACTTCTTCTCTATATCCAACTCTTCTTCTGTTTCCTGTTTTGTTTTTATATTGGAATATATTCATTTTCTTTAATTTCTTCTCATCTATTAGTTCTAAATCAACTGAGCATTGAGATAAACTTTTTTTATCAGTCACTATTGATCCTTTTCTTGGACTGAGCAGTATTGGATTCATTGAATCTAATGAAAAGCTTTTTGGAACTTCTAAAATATCTCCCTCGACAACTTTTTCTTGCCTAGAGCCAACTTCTATAACTGCATATTTACTCATAACTCAACTACTCTACTACGGCATCTGATTCAAGTAAATTATCTTCTATAGAATTATTGGAAAAAACATCATTGATAATTAAACCTCTACCACTACACTCTTCACATTCTTCTGAAAAGCTCTCTATAAGACCTGCTGAAACATTTTTTCTTGTCATCTCAACTAATCCCAATCTTGATATATTGAACACTTGTGTTCTTGTCTTGTCTTTAGCTAGTTCTTGTTTAAATTTTTGAAGTAATGAATCTTGTTTTTTTGTTGATTCCATATCAATAAAATCTATAACAATTATTCCACCAATATCTCTTAATCTTAATTGTCTTGCGATCTCCTCTGATGCTTCAAGATTGTTTTCATAAACAGTTTGTTCTAAGCTGTCTTTGCCAACAAATTTTCCTGTGTTTACATCAATTACAGTTAATGCTTCTGTTCTGTCGATAATTAAATGTCCTCCTGAAGGAAGCCAAACTTTCCTATCCAAAGCCTTTTTAATTTGATCTTCTATATGGTATCTTTCAAACAAATCAAGCTCGTCATTGTAGTTCTCAACAATTTCATTTAATTCAGGAGATGTTTCATCTATATAATCTCTAATTTCATCAAAATACTTATCGCCTTGAATAAGTAGTTTTTTGAAGTTTGTTCCTAAGTGCTCTCTAATAACCTTTACTGATAAATCAGGTTCTTCATGGATAAGAATTGGTGCCGTTCCTGCTTTGTTTTCTGAAACTTCGTCCCACTCACTAATTAATTTATCAATATCATTTTTTAAAGATGATTCATTCACACCTTCTGCTGCAGTTCTTACTATTACACCAAAGCCATCTGGTTTTATTTTTCTTATAATTTTATCCAGTCTGTTCCTTTCTTCATCTGGAAGTCTTCTTGAAATACCTTTTGTATTTGAGTTTGGAATTAAAACTAAATATCTTCCTGGAAAAGATATTTGTCCTGTAAGCCTTGCTCCTTTTTCGCCCATCGCATCTTTTACAACTTGTACAAGTATTTCTTGTTCTTGTTTTAATATATTTTCTATCTTTGAATTTCTTCTTGAACCAGCAACATCAGCTACATATAAAACACCATTTTTTTCTTCTCCAAATGAGACAAACGCTGCCTCCATTCCTGGTAAAATATTTTTTACTTTTCCTAAATAAATATTCCCAACCAATGATTTTGATTTTGACTCTGCAGTGTAGTATTCAACTAAAGTTGCACCTTCCAATATAGCTATTTTAGAAGAGCCACCCTTGAAGCTAATTAACATTTGCTTTTTATCTACGACTGGAACTGGTAATGGCTTCTCTCGAAACCAAGTTTGTCTTGAAGCTTTTTGTTTCTCTCTATTGTTAAAAGAACTAGAACTAGTTGTCCCAGATTTAATTTTTACTTTTTGACCTTTAAACCATTTTGTTTCTGATTTATCAAATTTGTCTTCACTTTTACGTACTACAGTTGATCTCTTGAATATACCAAACATTTAAACCTCCAAATAACTGATGTGAAAAATATATTAAAAAACTCATATGTAAAGGTTAATATGATTTGAATATTAAATAACTAAGTTATTTTCTATAAAAATTCGGTTTGTAATTCCAAATATTACAGCTGTTGAGACCATTGAAGAGCCTCCTAGACTTAGCAGAGGGAACGGCAAGCCAGTTAAGGGAAGTAATCCTGTTATTGTTGAAATATTTACAATAATCTGAAAAGCTAATAAAGTTATAAAGCCTGTAATAACAAACTTGTCAAAATCTGAATTAGATACTCTCAAAATTTGAGTCAATCTTAAAAAGAATACAAACCATAGAAATAAAATTAATAAAACCCCAGCAAAACCAAAATTATAGGCATAAGCCGCAAAAATAAAATCTGTGGTTTCTACGGGAACAAATATTTTACTCACTTTTTCTAATTGGAAATATTGTCCAAATAAACTTCCACTAGATATCAATAATCTACTTTGTGATTGTTGAAAATCTTCATCTGTACTAAAAAAACTATTTATTCTATCAAGTTGATTCTCATTTATTAGACCTGCCTCCAAAAATAGGAAGAAGGTTAAAAAGACCAGCAAAACTATTAACACAAAATTTCTTATTTTTATTTCACTAACAAAAATCATTGAAAAAATAACAAAGCCAATAATGATTGAAGTTCCCAAATCAGGCTGTTGTAGTATTAACATTAGAATAAGTCCTAAATATAAAAACAATGGATATTTCGATCTCCTTTGAATAAAGAAGTTAGCAATAAACAATACTACAATAACTTTTGCAAATTCAGATGGCTGAAAATCTATTGGACCTAAGTCAAACCAACGTCTAACACCTGCTTTTGGCGTAGTCCTAAGTAACGCAGCCAATAAAATTAGAATTATTATAAAGAAAGAGTCAGTATATTTCTGCAAATTTTCAATTGAAATATAAGTTAATAGAAAAAATACACCTACTGACAGCAAAGTAAAAACTATTTGTCTAATCAATATATTATTAAAATTTAACTCAATCCCCTCTGTTAAGACAAAGAGAGTGAACCAAGAAATAACATTAAAAATCAAAAATAAAAAAAAGATCGACACATTAGTACCTTCTGGTCCAAGTAAAGTAATTTTTCTTTCTCTCATTCGGTTATTTCCCCAAACTTTACAGGTGTTAAATCCGCGCCTATAAGATGTTGTATAATTCTTCTTGATATCGGTGCTGCAACTGCACTTCCTGAACCACCTTCGTCAACAACTGTAACAATAACATATTTTGGATTGGAAACTGAATCAACACCAGCAAACCAAGAAGTATTATTTCTATCCCCTGGGTTTTGGGCCGTACCAGTTTTTCCGCCTATGTCATTTGCTTTTCTTCCTAAAACTTCAAATGCAAAGTAAGCTGTACCATTTTTATTAGTTACCAAATTTAAATCACTAAGTAAAAATTCTATAAAGTCATCATTGATATCATAATTTTTAACTTTCTGAACAGTTTCTATATTTTTATGAAGGTAAGGTGCTGAAGAATATCCTGTTAATAAAGTTTTATATGCACTAGCAACTTGCATGGGTGTAGTTGTAATAGCTCCTTGACCAACTATCAAGTTCATTAAATCACCGCCAAGCCAACCTTCTGGTCTAACTAATTCAGGTCTAGTTATTGTCCATTCTTCAAAAAGATCTCTATCTGGAACAACACCTGATTTTTCAAAGGGAAGATCAATACCTGTAGCTTTACCAAATCCTAAATTCCTGGCATATTCTTGTAAAATAGATTCGTTTTCGTTCCCCTCATAAGTTCTCCAAATTTTTAATGCTATGTCCCAAAAATAGACATTGCAAGATTGCTGGATAGCTGAACTTAAATTTACATTTCCGTGACCATCTTCTTTCCAGTCGTTATAAACTTGTTGAGATCCATCAATAAAACTAAAAGATAAATTTCCTTCGCATTTCATTCTATTAGTTCTTGATGAAATCCCATCAGGAAACAAACCCTCATTTTCAGCTAGCCAATATGCTACTACTTTAAAAACAGAACCTGGAGGGTATAGCCCTTGTATAGCAAAATTATTGAATGCCTCGATTCTGTTAAGCTGATTGAAATCAAAAGAAGAAATACCTTTAACAAACTTATTAGGATCAAAATCTGGAAGAGATACCATTGTCAAAATTTCACCAGTCTCTATATCAATAACAACAACTGATCCTTTTTGAATTATATTTTCCGAATCAAAATTTTCATTCGCAAGCTTTATACCTTCTAATAAAGATTCCGTCGCCACTAGTTGTGTTTCAATATCTATTGTTAAATAAAGATCTTCTCCTGGTTCTGGAAGAACAAAGTCTATAACTTCATCACCCTTAAAAACTATTTCGCCCGCTTTTCCGGATAATTGATTTTCATAATATTTCTCTACACCACTTTTCCCAACAATTCCATTTTTTATGGTTTCTGGATATTCTTCAAAATCTTCAGATGTTGGCTTACCAATATAACCAATTACATGAGATGCAATATTCATATAAGTATATTTGCGTATTGGATAGTCAAATATTTCAAAAGCTTCAAGCTCTTGCAAAGCCTGTCTTTCTAAATAATCTAAGTCATTTATATTACTTACTAAATAAAGAATCTCCTTACTGGAAAAAATTTCTTCTAGGTCACTGTTCTTAAGTTCTTGAAAATTGTATTTCAAATATTGTTTATATTGTTCAATATTATCGTTATTTATTTTCCTTAAGTTTATAAACAAATGTGGCTCAAGTGAGGATGTGGCTAATTTTTCATTGTTAATATCATAAATCTCACCCCTAGGAGGTGTTAAATAAAATACATCAAAAGTCTGGTCATCTATTCTTTTTATTGACTCATCACTATTTAATATCTGTAAAGAGAAGAGATTATAAATAATGAATATGAAGTATGAGACAAAAACTAAAGCTAGGTAATTATATCGATTTCTTAAAAACATCCCTTTTAAGAGTAATGTTGATTAATTTAAATAAAAAGTAATTGATTACACTTATTAAAAAAATAATTGTTAATTGGTAAATAGTAAATGAATAAACAATGGTTTCAATCTTATAAATTATTGTCGCAACAAGAAAAGCCAGAAACTCACTATAAATGTTTTGATCTATTTTGCTATAGATAAAATTAACAATGATTCCTAGCAAAATAAATTTAGCACTGGTAGATCCAAAATAATTAGATGTATAAAAAAGATCATAATAGATACCCGAGAAAAAAAATGCTAAAACAAAAGCATTAGAGAATTTTTCTGACGAAACGTAGAATAAAAGAATAAGAAAAGGCAATATTCTTAATTCAGGGAACTCACCAATAATCCCAATTAATAGTTCTAAAATTAGTATAAAAATAAATAAAATTATAAAACTAAGCTGTCTTAGAGTGTTCATTTATCTTTCACTATGTATATGTTTGAATCAAAATTAAAAGTATAATTTATATCAACTACTGCTGAAATTTTATTGTTGGCGTTAGAAATCTCAACGTTTGAAAGTCTTACAATTGGAAATTTTCCTAAATGATTAAATGCGACATCAGTAGAAATATAATCGATATTTAAATTGATTTCTTCTACAGCAATCGAATTGATTAATAATTCTTCCTTGTTGGAAGTAATTAGATATTGGTTTCCATATTTATCTATCCCAGGAATAGAAAAATCTGTATTGATTATTGTATTGACTAAAGAGTGGTCATCAAATATTTTGATTACATAACCAACAACATAACCTTCTTCATTTAAAATTAAGTCATTTTTTTCTAAATTAATATTTCTACCACCAGAGATTAGATACTCGTCCTCAGTATTTTTAACCAATATAGATGATTTGTAATAAACTATATTCTCTAGATCAACATTCTTAATTAACTCGTTGTTTGACTTTATTTCTTGAGTTAATTCTTCATTAATTAATTTAAGTTTCCTTAATTCTATAACCTCATTTTTTAATCTTGCATTTTCATTAATGAGATCATTTTTATTTTTTAATAAATTAAATTCTATAGAGCCAAATAAACCTACGGCTTCTTCACTTACTGGAAACAAAAAATCGATTCTATCAGAAATTATATTTGAGAATTTTTTGTTAGAAAATAAATCTACAAAAAAAACTGAACCTGAAAGGAAAATAAATAAAATAAAAATTATATAAGATCTTCTCTTTTGGGGTTCTTGATTCATTTACTAACTAGGTTTATCTGAAGATTTTAATACTGTCTTATAGTCTTCAAACCTCTCGAGGCAAATTCCTGAGCCTACAACTACTGTGCTTAATGGATCTTCTGTCATATTTATTGGTATCCCGAGTTCTTCTGCAATTTTTCTATCAAGTTGTTTTAACATTGATCCCCCACCTGTTAACCATGCACCATATTTATCAATATCAGAGACTAAAGCTGGAGGTGTCTGTGATAACGAGATTCTTACAGCTTCAATGATTTCACTAACAACTGGTTCAAGTGCATTTCTAACATCCGCAGCTTCTAACAATACTTGCTTTGGAACACCCTTTACTATATCTCTACCTGTAACAGTTACTTGAGGTTCTTTATCGTACTGATAAGCAGATCCTACTGCGTGTTTTAATGACTCTGCTATTCCTTCATCAACTAACATTGCATGTTCACTTCTAAGCCATTCAATTAACTTGTCCGTCATATCTTCGCCACCAACTCTTACTGAGTTTGCATTAACAACATCACCCATCGAAATAACAGCAATCTCTGTTGTTCCACCACCAATGTCAATTATCATATTTCCAAATGGTTCAAATATTTGTAAGTTCGCACCAATCGCAGCAGCCATTGGTTCTTCAATAGTGAAGACTTCTGAAGCTCCTGTTGCGTGTGCAGCAGTCTCAATAGATCTTTGCTCAACGCTAGTTACACCATTGGGTACACAAATAATTATTCTTGGTCTAGAGTAAGATCTTCCAATTGCTTTAGACAATAATGTTTTTACTAACTCCTCTGCATATTCAATTTCGGAAATAACACCGTCTCTTAATGGTTTAACTAACTCAATAGAATCAGGAACTCTTCCAACTAATTTTTTTGCCTCTTCACCATAGGTGAAAATAGATCTATCACTCTTTTGAATTGCAAGAAGAGTTGGTTCGTCAACAACAACACCGGCTCCTTTTACATATATTAAAGTATTTGCTGTACCTAGATCAATAGCAATATCATTGCCACCAAATAATGTTCTTCTTAAGTTAATTCCTGCCATGTATATTCAGATTAATAGACTGCAGGGCCAAAGAAAATAAAAAATTATTTCTTAAAGAAAAGAGATAATTCTCTTTCAGCACTCTCTGGTGAGTCAGATCCGTGCACAACATTTTCTTCAAGTTTTGTCGCTAAATCAGCCCTAATCGTTCCAGGGTCAGCATCTGATGGGTTTGTGGCACCCATTATTCGTCTTATCTCTGAAACAACATCTTCACCTTCAACTTGCATTGCTACAACAGGTCCACTGGTAATAAAACTGACAAGATCATTAAAGAAAGGTTTATCAGAATGTTCTCCATAATGTTCTTTAGCTAATTCTTCTGAAATATCCATCATCTTAATCTTTGTAATCTGAAATCCCTCTTTTTCAACTCTAGAAATTACTTCCCCGATAAGATTCCTTTTTACTCCATCTGGCTTAACCATAAAAAATGTTTTCATTTATATTCCTTTTTGTATTCTCCAATTAAATATAAACTTCCTATCAAAATAGAGTGCTGTTTAGATAAATGAAATTTTTCAATTGATGATATCTCAAAGTTAATATTTCTTTCCTCTAGGTAGCTTTGCAAATATTTACTACTCATTTGGTTATAAAAGCTATTATCTTCAATTATGTTTATAGAGATATTTTCTATTTGTGATAAAAAATCTAAAATTTTTTCATACTTTTTACCTTCTTTTAAACCTAGGTAACAGTCGAAATCAATGTCTTTATATAAGTGCTCCAAATTTTGGAATAGAGTTTCAAATCCTGAAATATTGTGAGCACCGTCCAAAATTTTTACTGGATCATTATCTATTATTTCAAACCTTCCTTGTACCTTATATTCTTTAATCTTTGAAATAATTGTTGGGTTTACTTCTTTATCTAAAATTTTGTTTACTGACAATAAAGCTAGATCAATATTCCTGAGTCTAAAATCTTCTGTGTTAGATTTAAAATTATTATTTTCATCTAAGAATGTAATCGAAGTATCTTTTAACTCTTTAAAAATTAGTTCTTTATGTTCGTCAGAAATATCACCACATACTAAATTTTTAATTTTGTTTGAAATTTTGATTTTTTCATACAATATCTCATCAAGAGTTTCACCTAATATTTCTTGATGATCGTAACCAATATTAGTTAAAATTACATTTTTGTAATCTATTATGGAAGTTGTGTCTAAACGTCCGCCTATCCCGGCCTCTACTAAGAATATATCTAATTTTTCATCAATAAAAGTTTTACAAGCAATTAAAAATAAAGTTTCAAAATATCCTAAATTTATACTATTTTTCTTTTCAAAATCTTTTATTTTTTCAACATACTCTGAATGGTTAATAGTATTTTGATTTGATTGAATCCTCTCTTCGTAGGAGATTAAATGTGGAGAGGTAAATAAAAGTGTTTTTACGCCTAATTCTGACAATACTTGATATATATAGTTAGCCGTTGAAGTTTTAGCATTTGTGCCAACTATGGATATGGCTTTATCTGAAAGTTGCGAAAGTTCATCTTCAGTAAAAAACGAGGTAAGGGATTCTAAATTTTTATTATTGTTGATTCTATCATTTAAGAATTTTTCGAAATCTATCAATTACCTAATTCTTTAAGAGTTTCTTGTATAACACTAAGCTCTATTTCTAAAGCTTCCTTGTTAGATTTTTCTTCATCAATAAGTTCTGGTTTTGCATTCTTCATAAATTTTTCATTTTCAAGTCTTTTGTTTGAAATCTCTATAGATTTTTCAATTTCATTAATTTTTTTATTTAATTTTTTTATTTCTACTTCTATATCAATATACTCTTCAGCAGATAGAACGAAATCATAATTTCCTGAATGAAAATGTAAAACAGCCTCTCCCTCCTTTGGTGTATATGTATCTTTTTGTATTTCAACTTTTGCTAAAGATTCAAACTGAGATTTAAACCAATCATCTATTTCTACATCAGAATATATTTTTAACTTAGTGTTATTTTTTATTTGATATGTTGCTTTAAAATTGCGAATTTTAGAAATTAAATTTTTTAAATCTTCAACACTTCCATCATTATCTTTGTTTATATTATATTTTTCTGGCCATTTATTGCTTATTAATACTTCATCATCAAACGTTTCCCATACTTCTTCAGTAATGTGAGGCATTGCTGGGTTTAAAATTTTTATTGATTTAAGGAATACTGAATGTAGTACCTCCATAGTCTCTGATTTATGATTTTCATTTTCAATTAAATTTTTTGAAAATTCAAAATACCAATCAAACAAGTCAGACCAAAGAAAGTTATTAACCAACTTGTATGCATCTGAAATTTTATACTTTTCAAACAAAGAGTTAAATTCATCAAGAACGGCATCAAACTTATTTATTATCCATTTATTCTCTTCACACTCTATTGTGCTTAAATCATTAGTTTCTTTACCGTCTGTATATATATGTACAAATTTAGATGCATTCCATATTTTGTTGCCAAATTTTTTTGCTGCTATTGTCCATTCTTCATCAAAAGGAACATCTTGGCCGGGAGAAGCTTTTTCAACTAAAGAGAATCGTAGAGCGTCTGCTCCATGTTTATCGGATAGTTCTAATGGATCAATAGTATTTCCAAGGCTTTTAGACATTTTTCTTCCTTTTGAGTCTCTTACTAGCCCATGTACAAGTATGTCGTTAAATGGAATATCTTTTTGGAAATTGATGCCCATCATAATCATTCGAGCTACCCAAAAGAATATGATGTCAAACCCTACTACTAATAATGATGTTGGATAATAATTACTTAAATCTTCAGAGTCCTCAGGCCATCCTAGAGTTGAAAAAGGCCATAAAGCAGATGAAAACCATGTATCTAATACATCTTCATCTTGTCTTAATTTTGTTTCTTTAGAAAGATTATTTTTCTCCCTTATTTCCTGTTCTGAGTTTCCTACATAAATATTATTCTCTTCATCGTACCAAGCTGGGATTCTGTGGCCCCACCATATTTGCCTTGAAATACACCAATCTTGAATATTGTACATCCACTCAAAATAAGTTTTTTCCCAGTTTTTTGGTACAAATTTAATTTCCTCTGTCTCTACAGCTTTTATTGCTTCCTTTGCTAATGTTTCGGTTTTTACAAACCATTGTTCTGTAATCATTGGCTCAAGAATACTTTTCGACCTATCTCCTTTTGGTAATTGAATATCATAATCTTCTTCTTTTTCAAGCTGTTCTAATTTCATCAAATCATTTACTATTAATTTTCTTGCTTCAAATCTATCTTTCCCTCTTAAATTTTCAGGAATAAAGTCTTCATTGCTTATTTTCCCATCAAGGTCTATACATTGAATAAAATCTAATTTATGTTTTTCTCCAATCTCATAATCATTGAAATCATGTGACGGCGTAATCTTTACACATCCTGAACCAAATTCTGGATCAACATATTCATCTGCAATTATTGGAACTTCACGATTTACTAAAGGCACAATAGCTGTTTTACCAATTAGATTTTTATATCTTTCATCATCAGGGTTTACAGCAACTGCTGTATCTCCCAAAAGAGTTTCTGGACGCGTAGTAGAAATAGTTAAAAATGAATCTTCTGTTTTATATTTAATACTCCACAATTTTCCTTTTTCTGGATTTAAAGTTACTTCAAGATCAGAAACAGCAGACATAAGCTCTGTGTCCCAGTTAACCATTCTTGTACCTTTATAAATTAATCCATCTTCATAAAGTTTTATAAATACTTCTCTTACAGCTGTGGAAAGACCTTCGTCCATAGTAAACCTTTCACGAGACCAGTCACAGCTCATACCAAGTTTTCTCATTTGGGTTGATATGTTTTCACCAGATTTTTCTTTCCATTCCCAAACTTTTGATATAAAGTTTTCTCTTCCAATGTCTTCTTTCTGTACACCCTTTTCAGATAATTCATTTTCAACTAATAACTGAGTTATTATTCCTGCATGGTCTGTACCTGGCACCCATAAAGTTTCATATCCTTGAAGCCTTTTTATACGAGTAATTACATCAATTATTGAATGCTCTAATGCATGTCCCATATGTAAAGATCCGGTTACATTTGGTGGTGGAATAACAATTGAAAATTTTTTATCTGAATCTACTGGTACAAATTTGTTAGCTGATTCCCAGTTCTCTTGCCATTTTTTTTCAATAGCTAATGGCTCATAGGTTTCGTCTTGCATAGATTTATGCTGGTTTTGAATCTTTAGATTCTTTTTTCTCTTTTAAAACCATCTTTGGCTGTATATCGTCAGTAACATTTTCTTTATCAATAATTATTTGCTCAATATCTTTTCTTGATGGAGATTCATACATTTCATCAAGCAATAACTTCTCTAAAATTGACCTAAGACCTCTTGCTCCTGTTTTTCTTTTAAGTGCAAGTTCAGACATTGCCACTAAAGAATCATCAGTAAATTTCAACTCAATATCATCTAATGCAAATATTTTTTGGAATTGTTTTGTTATTGCATTCTTTGGCTCAGTTAATATTTCTATTAAAGCTTCTTTATCTAGCTCATCAACGCTTGTTACCACTGGCAACCTACCTATAAACTCAGGAATTAAACCATATTTAATTAAATCTTTTGGTTCTACATTTTGAAATATTTCTTTTGAATTTAGTTCATCTTTATTTTTCAAGTTTGTATTAAAGCCAACTGAATTTTCGCCTAGTCTACGATTAATTATTTCATCAAGCCCATCAAAAGCACCACCTACAATAAATAAAATATTGGTAGTGTCTATTTGTAAATATTCTTGCTGAGGGTGTTTTCTTCCTCCTTGGGGAGGTACTTGAGCAACAGTTCCTTCAAGAATTTTAAGTAATGCTTGCTGCACACCTTCACCTGATACATCTCTTGTTATTGAAGGGTTGTCTGATTTTCTTGTAATCTTGTCAATTTCATCAATATAGATAATTCCTTTTTCTGCTTTCTTAATGTCAAAATCCGCTGCTTGTATAAGAGTTAGAAGAATATTCTCTACGTCTTCACCAACATAACCTGCTTCTGTCAATGTTGTAGCATCTGCTATTGCAAAAGGAACCTGTAATATTTTTGCTAATGTCTGTGCTAATAAAGTTTTTCCACTACCAGTTGGGCCCAAAATTAATACGTTAGATTTTTGAATCTCTAAGTCATCATTAATTTTGTCATCTTTATAAATTCTTTTGTAGTGGTTATAGACAGCAACAGAAAGTGTTTTTTTTGATTCAGATTGACCAATAACATACTCATTAAGAGACTGGTTTATTTCTTTTGGTAGTGGTAAATAATCCTCTGGAGAAGAATCTATATTTTCAACTTTTTCTTCTTCAATTATCTCTACGCATAGTTCAATACATTCATCACAAATGTACACGCCTGGACCGGCAATTAATTTAATTACTTGCTTCTGGGATTTTCCGCAAAAACTACACTTTAAAGGTTCTGATGACGATTCTTTATTTGCCATATAATCACCCTGCTGTTATTTTTTGTCTACTAACTCCCTTTGAGTTAGTACTTCATCCACTATACCGTATTCTAAGGCTTCTTGTGCAGTCATCCAGAAATCTCTATCTGTATCAACAGATATCTGATCTATATCTTTCTTCGTAAATTCTGCCAATAACCCATTAATTTGGTGCCTCATGTCAGTTATAAGTTTTGCTTGAATCTCTATATCTTTTGATGTTCCTTCTGCACCACCTGCAGGCTGATGAAGCATTATTCGAGCATGGGGCAAGGAGTATCTTTTACCTGGTGTTCCACCAGCTAAAATTACTGCTCCAGCTGAAGCTGCTAGACCCATACAAACAGTTGCAACATCTGGCTTAATGTATTTCATAGTGTCATATATAGCAAAGAGAGAAGTTATTGACCCTCCTGGAGAGTTAATATACACATATATATCTTTTTCAGGATCTTCTGACTCCAAATGTAATAATTGAGCCATAATTAAATTTGCAACACCATCATCAATTGGTGTCCCTAAGAAAATAATTCTATCTTTTAAAAGTCTTGAATAAATATCAAAGGCTCTTTCACCTCTGTTAGTATTTTCAATAACAGTAGGCACTACATAATTTGAAGGTTCTTTTTCCATCCTATTCTTCCTCTCCTGTTTCACTCTCTTGATTGTATACATCTTGCAGGTATACTTTTTCACCATTTTTATCAATTGATACACCATTTTGTAAAACATGTAACATAGCTTTATTTCTTAGTGATTCTGCTTCTAAATTCATTCTGTGTGTGGTTTTTTCAACATCATCTTTATCACTATCGTGTGATTCCATGTGTTGATCAATTAAAGAATTATCATTTTCATTTAACTTTATTTCAAAGTCTTCAATTACTTTATCTAAAATTAAAACCATACTTAAGTTTCTTGAAGCTTGTTGATTAAGGTCTTCTCTTAACGCCTCTTCTGTTAATCCTGTTATTTTGAAATAGTCCTCTAATTTAATATTATTTTGCTCTAATTCAGCTAAGAAATTTTGCAAAATACTATCCATTTCAGCAATAACTAGTTGCTCAGGCAGTTTTATATCTGCTTCCTCTATTAATTTTGTTGTTAATCCTGCTTGATATTGAGATGCAACTTGTTGTTTCTTGATATTTTCAATATTTTTCTCAAGTTCAGACTTAAGCTCTTTAATGTCTTCAAACTCTGTTGTTTCAGAAACCCATTCATCAGTTAAATCTGGGAGAATTTTTTCTCTCACTTCTTTTACTAAAACAGTAACATCAACATTTTCCTCATTGATCTGTTCAATATTGTCTGTAAATTTAATTATTGCTCCAGAGGCAACCCCTTCTAATTTACTATCAAGACTCTTTATTAAAGAACCTGTTCCGACTTCGTATAAACGATCACTAAAAGTAAAATCTTTAATTTCGTTATTATTTTTTGTAGAAGTTAAATTTATTAAAACATAATCACCAGTTTTAACAGCTCTATCAGTTTTAGTAGCTTCTGCAAATTGTGACCTCACTCTTTCTATTTGATCATCAATTTCTTCACTGGTTGGCTTTATTGATTCCACCTCAACAGTTTGGTCAAGTTTTGGTAATTTAGAAATTTTAGGCCACAAAGTTATAAGTACTTCAACATCAAAAGAATTCTTTTTTTTCTTTATCTCTTTAATAGCTGGTCTTGTAGCAGGAGAAATTTCTTCATCCTTAAGAATTGAAAATAAATTTTCAGGAAGATACATCTCTACTGCTTCTTCATTAATGTATTCTTCCCCTACTTCTCTTTCAACAATATTTGCAGGAATCTTTCCAGGCCTAAATCCTTTTACTTTTAATTGACTTCCAATTTTCTTAATTGCACCTTCTCTAAAATCAGCTAAATCACTAACATCAATTTGAATTTCTAATGTTTTCTCAAAATCAGAATCATTCTTTATCTTGTATTTCACTCTTCTCCTTAAACTTTGGGTGACCGACGGGATTTGAACCCGCGACCTCCTGGACCACAACCAGGCGCTCTAACCAGACTGAGCTACGATCACCACGTCTGCGCTCTCGATAGGACTCGAACCTATAACCTACAGATTAGAAGTCTGTTGCTCTATCCATTTGAGCTACGAGAGCCTCTGAGCGGGTGAAGGGAATCGAACCCTCGTAGCCAGCTTGGAAGGCTGGAGCTTTACCACTAAGCTACACCCGCGTGCGTCGGGCTGGTGAGATTCGAACTCACGACCTCCTGGTCCCAAACCAGGCGCTCTAGCCAAGCTGAGCCACAGCCCGCACGTCTAATTATTGTTCCATGATACTGCTTTTATGGAAACAATAAATCAAAATAATTATAGTTAACTAATATTACATAGGTACTCTGTATTAAAGGGTCTTCGAGTCCTCTCATCCGCACAAGTTTTGATTTTATTTTGGTGGAAACTCCACAACAAGCTCAGTTGAATTAGCAGTTGCATAAATTTTTCCACTTTTATCTTGTAAAGTTCCTGTTACAAAAATTACTCTACTGCCAATCTTGTCAATCTTAGCTGAGGCTGTAACTTCACCAGTTGCAACAGTCATTGGCCGAAAGTAATTTACTCTAATATCTGTAGTCATAGTTAAGAAACCTTTATCGATCTGACAGTTTGCAGAAATACTATTACAAGAATCTAGCATTGTTGCGGCGAGTCCACCATGCACAGTACCCAAAGGGTTATAGTGGAATTCTTGGGGTGTAACACCAAAAGTTACTTGCCCTTTATCATCAACTTCAATACTTGAGGTATCCATTAGAGAACCCATAGGAACATTTTCAATCGGCAAGTTCTTAAAAAAATCTCTTCTCTCTTCTTTATTTAAACTTACCAATTCAAGAACTAAGCCCTGAGTAAGCTCCCATTTAAAGGTTCTTTCATTCATCGTCAGAATCTGATGCTCTTGTTTGTAGTTCAGACACAATGTCTGCGTTAGCCAAGGTTGTTACATCACCAAGTTTTCTCTCTTCTGAAATATCCTTCAACAGCCTTCTCATAATTTTTCCACTTCTTGTTTTTGGAAGATCAGCTGTAATCACAATGCTCTTAGGTTTTGCTATTGGGCCAATCTTGTCACTTACATGTTGTCTTAATTCTGATATTAAATTTTCGTCTCCTACATCTGTTCCAATCAAAGTAACAAATGCAGCAATTGCTTCACCACTTATTTCATCTGACCTGCCAATTACAGCAGCTTCAGCCACAGATTCATGAGCAACTAATGCACTTTCTACTTCAGCAGTAGAGATTCTATGGCCGGAGATATTCATTACGTCATCTACCCTTCCAAGTAACCAGACATAACCATCATCATCATATTTTGCTCCATCGCCTGCAAAATATAAACCTTCGTGCTGAGACCAATATGTATCAATATATCTTTTGTCGTCTCCATATACAGTTCTTAACATAGATGGCCAAGGAGACTTAATTGCAAGATAACCACCTTCACCTTTACCAACTTCATTTCCTTTTTCATCAATAATTACCGAATCAATGCCCGGTAATGGACCACACGCTGATCCTGGTTTTGTACTTGTAATACCAGGTAGCGGAGAAATCATAATGGAACCAGTCTCTGTCTGCCACCATGTATCAACAATAGCGCATTGCTCATTACCAATATTTTCGTGATACCACATCCAAGCTTCAGGGTTTATTGGTTCTCCAACAGATCCAAGTAGTCTTAATGAGCTTAAATCGTGAGCTTTTGGATGTTCAACTCCCCACTTCATGAATGCTCTAATCGCAGTTGGTGCTGTATAAAAAATATTTACTTTATATTTTTCAACAAGGCTCCATAATCTTTTTTCATCTGGAGCATTAGGTGCTCCTTCATACATAACACTTGTTGTCTTGTTAGCTAATGGTCCATAGACAATATAGCTATGTCCTGTAACCCATCCACAATCTGCACTATGAGTAGTAGTTACGCCAGTTAAATAACCAGCCTGTGTGTGAACAATGCCTTTTGGCTTTGCTGTAGTTCCGGAAGTATAAAGTATGTAGAGTAGGTCTTCTGCATTCATTACTTCAGGCTCACACTCTGCAGACTGCTCTTCAACAATCTCCTCATACCAATAATCTCTTCCATCTTTCATATTTACTTCTTGTTCGGTTCTTTTAACTACAACAACACTTTCTATAAATTCTGTAAGTTCTAATGAGTTGTCGACGTTCTCCTTTAGAGGAACAATTTCTCCTCTTCTCCATGCGCCATCAGCTGTTATAACTACCTTTGCTTCAGCATCATTTATACGATCAGCTAGTGCCTCAGCTGAAAATCCACCAAATACTACAGAGTGCACTGCTCCAATTCTTGCACAGGCAAGCATCGAAACTACTATCTCCGGGGTCATGCCAAGATAAATAGCTATCCTATCTCCTTTTTGGACTCCTAAACTTTTAAGTGCATTTGATAACTTACATACTCTTTCATAAAGATCTCTATAGGTAATCTCTTGAGTATCTCCAGGTTCACCTTCCCAGTAATATGCGACTCTATCTCCATCTGTTTCTAAATGTCTATCAAGGCAATTGTAAGAAAGGTTTAACTCCCCATCACTAAACCACTTAAAAAATGGTGCATTTGAATCATCTAATACTTCGGTAGGTTCTTTAAACCAAGTTATTCTATTAAGTGCCTGTTGCTTCCAGTACTCTAATCTATCTTTCTCAGCGTCTTTGAACCATGCAGATGTTGCATTTGCATTATTTTTTAATTCTTCACTTGGTTCAAATAAACGATCTTCGTTTAATAAATTCTCTATTTTTTCATTCATTTTATTTTCCTTACATTAAATAGTATAAATAAAATGTTTTAAAAAGAACTATTTAAGGAGCCATAAAATAAAAATTGAAACCATCACATAGAGCGTTCCAAGAAGCATTAATAATATTTTGGTGAACTCCTACTGTGTTCCATTTTCTTTTTCCGTCTGTAAACTCAATTAACACTCTTGTTGTAGCTTCCGTTCCATCAGTAGAATCAATAATTCTTACTTTATAGTCAATTAGTTTTACGACTTCAATGTCTGGATAATCATTACGAAGTCCGCCTACTAAAGCTTTGCTTAATGCATCAACAGGACCTACCCCTTCACCAGTAGTAACATACCTTTGGTCTTTAACATTAATTTTGCAAACAGCCTCAGAAACAACATTCTCAGAATTCCTTCTTTCAGAAAATACTCTGAAACTTTCAAAATCAAAATAATCTGGACTTAAACCTTTTATTTTGTTCATTAACAAAAATAGCGAACCATCAGCAGCTTCAAACTGAAAACCTTGATGTTCAAGGTTCTGAACTTCTTCAATTAATTTTTTTGCATCTTCATTTGAAAGCTCGATATTAAATTCTTTTGCTTTTGTTATAACGCTGGCTCTTCCAGCTAGTTCAGAAACTGTTGTTCTTGTATAGTTCCCTACTTTACTTGAGTCGATATGTTCATAAAGAGAGCTGTCTTTTGCCATACCTGAAGCATGTAAACCAGCCTTATGTGTGAATGCTGATGATCCAACATAAGGATGTCTTGAATCAATCGCTACGTTTACTAATTCAGCAATATGATTCGCAATTGGTGTTAACTTTTCAAGAGATTCCAGAGGAACAGTGTCATGTTCCATTTTTAAAGTTAAGTTTGGAAGCAAAGTACATAAATCAGCATTACCAGTTCTCTCACCGTAACCATTCATCGTTCCCTGGACATGATCTACTCCAAGGTTCACAGCAGCCATTGAATTTGGAACTGCACAACCGTTATCATTTTGAAAATGAACACCAAATTTTTGCTTATCATATTTTTTTGTTATCTCACCTAATATCTCAGTTACCTCATGAGGTAAAGTTCCACCATTGGTATCACAAAAAATAAAGCAATCAACGCCTTCATTTATTACTGCATCAAGAATTTTATAACTTACTTCTGAGTTCTCTTTATATCCGTCAAAAAAATGTTCAGCATCAAAAAATACTTTCTTGCCGTTTGATTTTAGGTATTCAATAGTATCGGTTGCCATCTTAATTGCTTCTTCTACATCAGTCTCTATTGCTTTTGTAATATGTAAATTAGAAGATTTACCAACAATACAAACATACTCTGTTCCAGCATCAACTAGAGCTTTAACTTGAGGGTCTTCTTCAACCTTTATATTTAGCTTTCTTGTAGAGCCAAAACTAACTAACTTTGCATTTTTAAGCTTTAATTCTTTTTTTGCTTTATCAAAAAACTCTTCTTCTTTAGGTGATGCCCCAGGCCAGCCGCCTTCAATATAATCTACACCTAAATCGTCCAACAACTTAGCAATAGCAAGCTTGTCTTTAACAGATGGCGAAATCCCTTCCTGTTGGAAACCATCTCTAAGAGTTGTATCAAATATGTCTATTTTCATTCTCGCTCTTCCAAAAAAAAACCCCTGCAACGCAAGGGAAACAACGACTACTTCGTTGTTCTTAAATAATAATTATGATATTCATCATTGACTAATACTACTTATTATTTATTACTTGTCTACCAAAAAAATAGATTGCAACAGCAAGGATAGAAAAAATTAATATTCGAACAATATTTATATTTGAGGTTGTTGACTCAACTTCAAAAGTCTGTTCAAGCAATCCTGAATGAGCAAATATAATTGTATTATCGTTGATTTCCTCAAGATTCGGCTTTGTAATTCTGCCCGGAAGCTTTACTGACAATGTACCTGAATACAGCTGCTCAGCTGCCAAAGGATCTATCTTATTATCCTCAAAATTGAACAGGGTTGAAAAGTTACCAGATACAAGGTAATCACCATCAGCTATTTCTATTTTTATTTCTTTAATTGGTAAAAGGAGTAATGAAGTATTTTCATTACTCGATAACACATCTAATTGTTCTTCAAATTCATCAATGCTATTAAATGAATTACGTACCATAATGCCAAACATATTATCTTTTTCATATACACTTGAGCCGTAACCATCAGGTAGAGACTCTATTATTGACTGAAGGCCACCAATTTCTGTCTGGCCAGTTTCAATTGCATATATTTGAGCTTCTTGGTCTAATAAAATTGAAATAGAATATTTTCCAGATTCATCTTCATTAACTTCAAGATCCATAACCCATTCCGCTTCACATGCAGAAAAGAATATGCACAAAAATATTATTACGATATTTCTATAATTTTTCATTTAATATCTCAACCATCTTAATACATGCAATATTTCTATGACTTATCTCTGTTTTTTCATCTAAAGAGAGTTCTGCAAGTGTTCTCTCTTGATGTTGAAATACTGGATCATATCCAAATCCATTATCTCCTCTTGGTTCCAATGTAATTTCACCATCTAATACACCTTCTGTGGAAATTTCTTTCACTCCGTCATAAAAAAACAATACCGTTTTAAAAGAAGCGGATCTGTTTTCTTCATTTGTTAATTTTGTAATAAGCTTTTCAATATTATCTTGATCAGTAGCTTGTTCTCCTGCATAACGTGCTGACTTCACTCCAGGTTCTCCATTTAGTGAGTCTACAAATAAGCCAGAGTCATCTGAAATAACTGGTTTTTGATATTCTTTATATACTTCTATTGCTTTCTTCTTAGCATTATCAAAAATAGTTTCTTTATCTTCTTCTACTTCAATTAAATCTTGATAAAAGAGAAGCTCATGTTCAGAATTTGATTGATCAAAAATATTTTTTAACTCTATAAACTTATTCTTATTTTTAGTAGCTAATAAAATTTCCATTAATTTTTTTGAACTTCAAATATTTCATCAATTTGATCTTTTGTTAATTCAAATAATTTATCTAAATCTTCTTTTGAAAATGGTTTCTTTTCTGCAGTACCTTGAATTTCTAGAATTTCATACTTGTCATTTAAGACTAAATTTAAGTCAACTTCTGCTTGGGAATCATTTTCATAATCTAAATCAACAATATACTCTCCATCAACTATTCCAACAGAAACTGCTGCTATCTGATTCTCTAAAGGATTTTGAACTAATTCCCCATTTTCAACTAATTTATTAAATGTTTCATTTAATGCAATCCAGGAACCATTAATTGAAGCGGTCCTTGTTCCCCCGTCAGCTTCCAAAACATCACAATCAACTGTGACCATATAGCCATTAAGTAATTTAAGATTACAAATTGACCTAAGCGATCTTCCAATTAATCTAGATATTTCCTTTGACCTTCCTCCTTCATATGCTTTCCTTGATACTCTATTTCCAGAAGATCCTGGCAACATATTATATTCTGCAGTAAGCCAACCTGAATCTGAATTTTCAAGCCAACCAGGTAGCCTATCAGAGATGGAAACAGTTATTAATACTTTTGTGTTTCCTGACTCATATAAAACAGATGTATTTTTTGAATTTATAAAGTCTTTTGTAATTTTTATGTCTCTCATATTATGGTGATAGCCTCACTGTTTTCCATTCAGTATCTACTTTAGAATAAGAAAACCTATCATGTGTTCTATTTTTTCTACCTTGCCAAAACTCCCAATAATGAATATCAATGAAGTACCCACCCCAAAATTCAGGTCTTGGAATTTCTTTTCCTTCATATTCTTTTTCTAATTCCTTTATTTTCTGCTCCAGTATTTCTTTATCTTCAATTTCTTCACTTTGATCTGATGCCCATGCGCTTATTTGTGCACCCCTTGGTCTAGATTTAAAATATTCATCAGAAACCTCCGCACTAGCTTTACTCACAACTCCTTCAAATCTGATTTGCCTATATATTTCTGGCCAGAAAAATAGCCCTGATACATTTGGATTGTTTTCTATCTCTTTTGCTTTTGCACTTTCGTAATGAGAATGGAAAACCAGTGAATCATTTACTATATTTTTAAACAAAACATACCTTGATCTTGGGTTGTTTTGAGAATCAACAGTCGAAATCGCCATAGCATTAGGTTCAGATGCTTCAATCTCAATTGCATTTTCTAACCAAGATTCAAACTGCTTTATAGGATCAGGATTAAGATCTTCTTTAACTAAAGCTTTATCTCCATACTCTGATCGTATCTTTAATATTTTGTCTGAAATGTTTTCCATTTATATTGAATTTAGAGCAGATCCAGCTTTAAACCATTCAATTTGTTCATCAGAAAGAGAATGATTAGCTTTAATGTCTTTTGTTTCTCCGTCAGTTTTTTCGATTGTTATATTTATTGAAGCATCAGGAGCAATTGCTTCTAAATTTTCTATTGTTATTTTGTCTTCTTGTTCAATCAGGTCGTAATCATCTTTATTTTCAAAAGTCAGAGGAAGAATACCTTGCTTTTTAAGATTTGCTTCATGGATTCTTGCGAAACTTTTTACTAAAACCACCTTACATCCTCTAAACCTTGGTTCCATTGCTGCATGTTCCCTTGATGAACCTTCTCCATAATTTTCATCACCAACTGCTATCCAGTTTATGCCCTCTTCATGATATGATTTTGCGATATCCGGTAAGGCCATAACCGAATTATCTAACTGATTTATACCTTCACCTGCATTTTCAGTGAATGCATTATTAACTCCTATAAATAAGTTCTGCGAAATATTTTCTAAATGACCTCTGAATTGCAACCATTTTCCAGCTGGGGAAATATGGTCAGTTGTACATTTACCACTTGCTTTCATTAATACTGTCATTGATTGATAATTATCACTTTCGAAAGGACCAAATGGGACTAATGCTTGTAATCTATTTGACTCAGGATCAATAATTATCTCGACTTCCCCATCATCTGGTTGAATAAAACCTTCAAGAGTTGTTTCAAAGCCAGATTCAGGTAACTCATCAGCAACTGGAGGATTTAATGTAATTTCATTACCTTCTTCGTCAGTTAAAGTATCACTCAAGAAATTGAAATCTAATCTTCCACCTAGTGCGAGTCCTATGACTGTTTCTGGTGAACCAATAAAAGATAGGGTCTCAGCATTACCATCGTTACGAGCTGGAAAGTTTCTATTAAATGATGAGACAATTGAGTTACTCTCTCCTTCTTTAATATCATCTCTTTTCCATTGCCCAATACATGGGCCACAAGCATTTGCTAATACTACTGCTCCAATATCCTCTAAATCTTTCAAATAACCATCTCTTTCAATAGTTGCTCTTGTTTGTTCGGAGCCAGGAGTAACCATTAATGGAACCTTGGCTTTCAAACCATGCTTTGCTGCTTCTCGTGCAATAAAGGCTGCTCTCCCGATGTCTTCATACGATGAGTTGGTACAAGAACCAATTAATGCACTTGATATTTTTATTGGATACTCGTTTTCTTCAACATCTTCTTTAAGATCAGTTATTGGTCTAGCTAAATCTGGTGTGTGAGGACCAACAATATGTGGTTCCAAAGTATCCAAGTCTATCTCAATCACTTGATCGAAATACTTTTCTGGCTCATCTAAAACTTCTTGATCAGCTGTTAATAAATCCATTCTTGTTGATGCAAGCTCTGCAATATCTGCCCTTCCAGTAGAAACTAAATAGTCACTTCCTTTACTGTCATATGGGAAAATTGAGCACGTTGCACCGATTTCTGCACCCATATTTGTAATAGTTGACTTGCCTGTAGTTGATATTGAAGAAGTTCCTTCACCGAAATACTCAACTATTGCATTCGTTCCACCCTTAACAGTTAGTATCTCGGCAACTTTGAGAATTATATCTTTAGGTGAGCTCCATCCACTTAAAGAACCAGTTAATTTAACTCCAATTAACTTTGGAATTTTTGTATTAAAAGGCATTCCGGCCATAACATCAACTGCGTCCGCTCCTCCTACACCAATAGCTACCATTCCAAGCCCTCCAGCATTAGGAGTATGACTATCTGTACCAATCATCATTCCGCCAGGGAAGGCATACTGTTCTAAAACAACTTGATGAATTATTCCAGCTCCTGGACCCCAAAACCCTATTCCAAATTTTTGTGATGCAGAACGTAAAAAATCAAAAACTTCTTTATGTGTCTGGTTTGCAACCGCTAAGTCACTACTTGCTCCTTCATATGCCTGAATGAGGTGATCGCAGTGAACAGTAGAAGGTACCGCTGTTTTTTCCATTCCTGCCTGCATAAATTGTAAAAGGGCCATTTGAGCTGTTGCGTCTTGCATAGCTACTCTATCAGGTGCAAAATCTCCATAATCTTCTCCCTTATCTAATGAAATTGATGAAGGGTCCGTGGCGTGACCAAATAAAATTTTTTCTGCAAGAGTTAAAGGAGCATCTTTTCGCTCCCTTATAGTTGAAATATTTTCAGTTAATGTTTTATAAACTGATTCAACAAGCTCTATTGGTGTTCTTGATAAATCCATCAAGATAATTATATTAAGAAAAAAACTGTAAAGATAACCTTATCTAAATTCAGCACATGTTTCTTGAAATTCGCAATAATTACACCAGTCTCCTAATGAATAGTTGGGAGATAATGCATCATTTGGATTCCAAGATGATATCTTTTCTGCAAATGATTCAAATTTCTTTTCAATAGAATCAAACTCATCTTCTCCAAATCGACGCTCATTTGGCTCATCTTTTTCTTCATTAACATATATATGTAAAACAATTACTTCTTTTGCATTTAAGCGTTTAGACACACCTAATGCATAAAGTTCTGCTTCAGTTAAATCTCCTGGATGTTTTTTTCCGGTTTTTAATTCAATGACAATCGGGACATCATCTAAGCGTCCAAGTAAATCTGCTTTACCTATAAATGAAGAAGCAACTCTTCCTTCTTTAACCGTTAGATCTTTATTTGAGATAAGACCGTCTGTTATTGTTGTAAAACCAACAGGATATTCAGATATTGTAATATCCAAATTTTCATACCCTTTTAACTTTTCTAATAATTCTTCATATTTTTTAAATATCTTTACTTTGGTTTCTTCATCTTGTTCGACAATCATTGATTC
>LULN01000031.1_pt1 | contig 33036 bp, 36 predicted proteins | sample 728131 | NCBI WGS metagenome assembly LULN01 (sample SAMN03860288, study PRJNA289734) | marine metagenome | biome: seawater column; feature: ocean; material: water; isolation source: Red Sea water column Station 149 - depth 100m | place: Saudi Arabia: Red Sea | collected 2011-10-15 | depth 100 m
GTATTGTAACTGCTAAATTATTAGCAGAAAAAAATAATCCGCAAGCAGATATTATTTGGGGATTAGCTGGAACAAGTCTGATGTTAATGAAAGGAGAAGGAATGTTTCATCCTTATTCTCCTAAAGGGATAGAAAAACTTGATCCAAAATTCCGTGACTCTGATGAGCCAGCTTCATGGACAGGTATTGATGCTTGGGTTGCTGCTGTATGTGTGAATACAGTTGAGATGGCAAAACATGGTTTCTCAATGCCTGGCTCTTGGGAAGATTTGACTAAACCTGAGTATGAAGGACACGTAGCAATGCCAAATCCAAATTCATCAGGAACAGGTTTCTTAGATGTTTCAAGTTGGTTACAAATTTTTGGTGAAGATGGTGGTTGGGACTTTATGGATAGACTTCATAAAAATATTTCTCACTATACTCACTCAGGTTCAAAACCTTGTAAGCAAGCTGCTGCAGGAGAAGTTCCAATAGGAGTGTCTTTCGCTTTTAGAGGTGCAAGATCTAAAGCAAAAGGTGCGCCAATTGAAATTATTGTTCCAGCTGAAGGTGTTGGATGGGAAATGGAAGCTAACGCAATAATCAAAGGTACTGATAACTTAGAGGATGCTAAAACTTTAGCAGACTGGGCTATTTCTAAAAAAGCAATGGAAATGTATAATGTAGCATACGCCGTTGTTGGAATGCCTGGAGTTGCAAAACCAGTTGAGCATTTTCCTCCAGGATTGTTGGATGCAATGATCAAAAATGATTTTGAGTTTGCAGCAACAAATAGAAAAGCTATCCTTGCTGAATGGCAAAAAAGATACGATTCTAAATCAGAGCCAAAAAGCTAATATAATCTATGATATAAAAAGCTTACAATTAATTTTGTAAGCTTTTTATTACTTTAATTTTATGGAACAATATCTATCAGTTAAAAATATCAATAAGTTCTTTGGAGACTTTCAAGCACTTAATAATGTAAGTTTTGATGTTAAAGAGGGTGAGTTTGTATGTATACTTGGTCCTTCAGGATGTGGAAAAACAACTTTACTAAGAGTAATCGCAGGATTAGAGAGTCAATCTGAGGGATTAATTAATCAAAACAATAAAGACATATCTTTACGTGGTGAACAACAACGTGTTGCATTAGCAAGAGCTTTAGTTACTTCTCCTAATTTGCTTTTATTAGATGAACCATCAGCAGGACTTTCACCTGTTGCAATAAATGAAGTTTTTAAAACAATAAAAGAAATTAATGAAAAAAATGTATCAATCTTACTAGTTGAACAAAATGCAAAAAGAGCTTTGAAATTTAGTAATCGTGGTTATGTATTAGACCAAGGAAGAAATGCGTATCAAGGTGAAGGGGTAGAACTTCTAAATGATCCAAGAGTTGTAGATTTATATTTAGGAAAACTATAAAAAAAAGGCCTGTAAAAACAGGCCTTTTTTTAATTCTATTAAAGAATTATGAACCGAAATCTACTGATTTAAGAACTGGGTTAGTATCACCCTCTGTAGTCCAAATATCATAAGTAGATGCAGTTGGATCACCAGATTTGTCTAATTCGACTTCTCCAGAAGCACCAACATAGTCCACATCCTCACCTGCAGCAGCTAAAGCTACACATTCAGCACCAATACATTTTGTACCGCCTGAAGAAGCTTCAACTAATCCAGAAGCTATTTCTGGTCCAGTTACACCATTAGCAGCAGCAGATATTGCCATTAACATGACAGCATCATAAGCTTGCGGTGCAAAGATAAATGTAGGCGAACCATCCGCACTTACAGTTGCGTAGGCTGCTTCAAAAGCATCTTTTGCAGCACCAGCAGCTGAGCCGGGAGCTGTACCTTTCATACCATCTAAAGCATTTCCAAGACCACATGCTGAATTAAGTCCAGCATCTTTAACGCCATCGGTCATATACCATGGTGTGTCAAGAAGACCTTGCTCGAATGCAGGTTGAAGAACACCACAACCAGTTTCTGGAAATAATATTCCAACGATAGCTTCAGGAGCACCTTTACCAACAGCTGTTACTTCAGAAGAAAATTCTGTAGCATCAGTTGCATGATAAACAATTGTCTTTACTGTTCCACCAGCTGCTTCGAAAGCTGCAGCAGTAGCTTCAGCAAGACCTCTACCATAAGAGTCTGCTCTTGAAATTATTGAAATAGTACTTACCCCATCTTCTGCAATAAGAGAAGCTAATACTTCACCTTGAAGAAGATCTGATGGTGCAGTTCTTGCATAAAATCCTTTTTTATCCATTTTGGTAAATTGAGGACTTGTATTTGATGGAGACACCATAACTACTTCTGCAGCTATAGCTGTGTCAAGTATTGCTAATGACGTACCACTACATGCAGCACCCATAACACCTTGAGCTCCTTGTGCAATAACATCATTTAAGCTTGTTAATGCAACAGCTCCATCACAACCACTATCACCTTCAATAAGTTGAACGGGTTGTCCATTTATACCGCCAGCAGCATTGATTTGCTCAACAGCAAGAGTAGCTCCTAGTGCAATACCAGGTCCTAACGAAGCTAAATCACCAGATAGAGGCATAAGAGATGCCAAGACAAGTGGATCAGCAGCAGGTGCAGCAGTTGTAGTTGGTGCTGCAGTAGTTGCAGGAGCTTCAGTAGTTTCAACTACTTCTTCCTCAACCACTTCATCAGCTGTACCACCACAAGCCGCAGCGACTAATGCTAAAATCGCAATCAAAGCCAAAGCTTTGCGATTCTTCATATAATTTCCTTTCAGTCACTGAAATTAAAAATTCCTACATAATTTGTAGGAAGTATTACAACAATAGCGTGATTTTAGTACTCTTCAATAGCGAATAAAAAAAATATATTATATGACAGAGTTATTAGAAAATAGCCTTATTTTCCTGAATAATCAGGAATACATTGACATATTTATTTATATTTTTATATTTTACATGATCATCTTGGGGTGGAGAAAAGGGTCCTCATTAATTATTTTTTATCTAATATCTTTTTTAGTTTCAATTTTTCTAAGTTTTAAATATTCATTTTCGATTGGAGTGTATGTTAGTGGCTGGCTAAATTCTAACCAGCAAATCTCACAAATTTTTGCTGGCCTAATAATATTTGTTGCTGTAATTACTTTAAGTTCTTTAATTCAAAATTTAGTTATTTCAAAAACAACTGACACAGATTTTGGAAGTAAATTACTTGGAAGTTTTCTTTCTTTATTTTTGAGTAATTTAATACTTACTTTAATAATTTCTTTAGTCACGTTATTTACATTCCCAGACCAGATTAAAGAAAAAGTTGAACAATCAAGCCTTATTTCTTTTTATACTGAATCAGACGGCATTCCCCAACAGAGTTTAGAGATAATAACAGGCACCGATTTATTAAAGGTAACAAATAGAATCAAAAAACTTACAGGGAATTCCTCCGTTGTAGTTGATGAGTATGGATGTTTAGAAATACCCCAAGAACCATTGTCCAAATTAATTTCTAAAGATGAAGAAGCTCTAGCAATGCTCGAACTAATTAACGTAGAGAGAATTAACGAGAATATAGATCCTGTCCAATTTAATCAAGCATATTCTAATGTTGCAAAAAATTATGGTTTAAAAATGTATACAGAAGGTTTTTGGTGCCATCAAGACCCCAACAATGGATATTACGCAACAGATAGATTGAGAGATGTTGGGTTAAGAGGAAAGAACATAGCCGAGGTTAGTGAGAATTTAGCTATTTCATCAACAATTTATTCTGGTCATGAAGAGTTAATGAATTCTGAGTCTCATAGAAAAACAATTTTAGATAGTGAATTCAATAGAGTTGGTATCGGAATTATTTCTGGCCCTACTGGATTAATAATTGTACAAATATTTAGTAGATGAGTATTTTAATAGATAATTTAGTTGAAGAGCTTCTTAATGGCTTAAAAGACAGACTTCAATCCCATGAATATTTACTAGATATAAAAAAAGAAAAAATTTTGAAAGATACTTTACTAAAGGAACTTGGAAAACCAAGTATTGAACAATCAAGAACACCCACACAAATAGTAAATAATTTCTTGAATAAAGAATTTAATGAAAGTTTTAGTTTAACCCCTGCTGATTTTGGAGAGAAAGCCCATAAATTAATTATGCAATGGGGTTTTCAAAAAACAAAGGATATGAATGAGCAATAAAGAAATTAATAAAGATATCTGGATAAATTCCTACCCAATTCTTATTTGGCTCCTCACAGAACCTTTAGCTGGGCTAGTTGATTCAAGAATCGCAGGATTAATAGGAATTGACACTCTTTCTTCAGTAGGTATTGGTGCAACTATTTATTTTGTATTTACATGGATTTTTGTCTTTTTGGCTTATGGAACAACACCTTTAGTAGCAAAACTGAATACAAATAATGAGCTTAATAATTTAAAATACTTTATTTCATTTGGAAGAAAAGCATCAATATTTTTAGGGTTGTTGGTTTTTATAATTATTTTTTATTTTAACGACTTTTTTATAAGCCTTTTTAAACCAACAGGCGATGTAAGAAATTTAGCTTCTACCTATTTAATAGTTAGAGCTATAGGTATTCCATTTTACTTATTGAACATGCATTCTACTGCTGTTTTAAGAGGTTTAAGGTATCCTAAAATTACTTTTCAAAGTTCAATAATTGTTACTTTTACAAATATATTTCTAAGCTATCTTCTTGGTATTGTTCTAGAATTTGGAATTCTTGGAATTGGTTTAGCAAGTAGCGTCTCTTTTTTTATTGCTTCAATGTATGCAAACTTCGTGCAACAAAAAAAATTGAAAGCTTTTTCTAAAACTGATGATGAAGTAAATGAACAAAAATTGAGAAAGAAATTCTTTTCTGTTGGTGCAACTATAGTTCTACGCTCAGCTTTTTTGACTGGATTTATGGCGCTCCTTAGTAATCAAGCATCAAGAATATCAATGACTGATGTTGCATTACATCACGTGTTAAATCAAATTTGGACTTTTGGCTATAACTTTATTGATGCTTTAGCAATAGCTTCACAGACTCTCGTTTCAGAACATATCTCAAAAGGAAAAAGATATTATGGTTCAGGTCTTTACAAAGCACTAATAAAAATTACAGCTGTATTTTCTTTAGTGGCTACAGTTGTGAGCTATTTTAGTATAAAATTTTTAACAGAATTAATTTCAAATCAACTATTTATTCAACTTGAAAATAATTTTTTACCAATTCTTTTTTCACTAACTTTTTTCTTTGGTGGATATGCGTTCCTTTGGGATGGAGTTTTATTAGGTCTTGATAAAAATAAAGAATTTGCATATACAACAATAATTTCATCAGTGATAGGTGGATCAGTCTTATTTTTATTAATATCTAGTTTTCAAACAATAAATATAATTTGGTTCTCATTAGTAGTTTCTCTAATATTTAGAGCATTAATTGGTGGTTATTTTCAAAGAAAATAGTTACTCAGAAACCTTTAATGGCTTTCTGTCTAGATAGTAGCTTAATATTTGTAATTCTTGAGAAAGATCAACTGATCTAATTTGTATTCCTGGTTTGTTTTTTAACATAGCTGGAGCAAAATTTAAGATAGATTTAATTCCACAATCTACTAATTTATCAGCGATTTCTTCTGCTACTTCTTCCGGTGTTGCAATAATTCCAATAGCAACATTATATTTATCACAAACATCTTTCATTTTCGATAGAGGGTTTACGGTTAAGCCAGCTATTTGTTTATTGAGCTTTTTAGTATCCTCATCAAAAAGGCCGACTATTTTAAAACCTTTTTCTTTAAAGCCACCATATTCAGCTAAAGCTGAACCCAGGTTTCCTATCCCTACAATGATTGCACTTAAGCCGTCAACTAAACCAAGTTCTAATTCAAGTTGTTTACGAAGAGTTATAACATCATATCCAACGCCCCTTGTTCCAAGAGTTCCTAGATAAGAAAGGTCTCTTCTGACCTGAGCATCGTTAACTTTCGCAATTTCTGCTATTTTTTTTGAGGATATACCTACTGAGTTTGTGTCTATTTGATCTAAGCATTGAAGATATAATGGTAGCCTCTGCACCGTTGCTGGAGGTATGTTTGTATTGTTTTTCACTAATGCACAATCTAATAAAGAAAAAAAAATAAGGTAACTGAAAAATGAAATTTCTTAGTACTTTAAATTTATCTTTTAATCTTGAGTAGGTTAATTTAGGAATATCAAATGAAAAATAAACAATTTTTTGATGTAGTAATTATAGGTGCTGGACCTTCGGGCTCAAATGCAGCAATCTCTTATAAAAAATTAAATCCAGATTTAAAAATTGCATTAGTTGATAAAGCAATTTTCCCTCGAGATAAGTCATGTGGTGATGCTTTTGGGCCAGGTGTAATTAGTGCATTAAAAAGATTTGGTAATGAACATATTCTAGAAGGCGAACCTGAAGTGGTCTCAACTACATTATTTGGTCCTAAAAATATTGGAATTCAAAATTATATACCTGAGGTAAAAAACAAAGAAGATTCTATTGTTTACGTAATCCCAAGATTAGATCTAGATAATAGAATTTTGAATTTAGCTAAAGAGGAAGAAGTTGAAACTTTTGAGGGATATAGATTTAGTAATTTTTTTATCAATGAAGAGTCAGTATCTGTTGAAATAGAGAATGAAGAAAAAGAAAAATACATTCTTGACGCAAAGCTTCTTGTTGGAGCCGATGGGGCTAACTCTAGAGTAAGAAAAAGCTTAAATTTAAAGCAAAATAGTGATTGGAACAAAGCAATTGCTATTAGGGCATATATTGACAGCCCAAACTATTTAGAAATATTTAAAGAGAGAACGCTAATGTTTGAAATAAATGTTTCCGCGATAAAAGGGTATGCTTGGGCATTTCCGAGCAAAGGTAATTTATTGAATATAGGTATTGGGGTCCCACTAAGTGTTTTTAAAAAAGAAAAAATGGACATAAAAAATCTTCTAGATGAATTTGTGAAGACTCTTGAGAGCAGGGGCGTTATAGTCGAAAATCTTAGAATGGAAAAAAGCTTTATGCTCCCTTTTGCATCCTCAAGACCCAAACTTGCACATAATCGAGTTGCATTAATTGGAGATGCAGGCTCAATGATTAATCCAATGAGTGGAGAAGGTATCTTTTATGGAATGGAGGCAGGTTTTTTACTTGCTAATGAGACACACCAATTAATTAATGAAAGTGCTTCAATGCTGAATACAGGTATTAGAAAATATGAAAAAGTATTTAATAAAAGATTTGGAAAACATTTTTTAAGCTGTTCTTTGGCAAGATTGGTTTTTCAGAGTCCTTTTATGACAAAGAGACTTCTTAATATAGCCTCATTGGATCAACACACTATTGATTTTGTAGTTGAATTACTGTTTGATGAAGCAAACTTAACAACAAAAGAGATACTTCTTTTGGGATTTAAGTTCATACTGCCGTTAAATATCCTTAAATTATTAAGTAAAACAAGTAACTAATCTCCCCCCAAAAGTATGAAAGAAGTACTAGAATAATAATATAGTTTGTGAAAAGTTTCACAAACACGGGAGGGAATTAATGATTAGTTGGCTACCTGTATTAATCATGTTTTTAATAGCTATTGGTTTTGCATTAGCTTCATTAGGTGTTTCATACTTATTATCACCTAAAAACCCAACTACAGAAAAGCTAGCTCCATATGAATGTGGAATATTTCCTGAAGAAGAACCATCTCAAAGATTCCCAGTGAAGTTTTATATGGTCGCGATGTTATATATAGTTTTCGATATTGAAATAATTTTTCTTTTAGCTTGGGCAACAAGATTCAATCAGCTTGGCTGGTATGGAATATTGGTAATATCAATATTTACTTTTTTTGTACTTGAGACTTTATATTATGTTTGGAAAAAAGATGTTTTAGATTGGAATATTCCAAGAAGAAAAAGATATCACGAATCTAAAGCTGAGGAAAAGGTTGCATAATGTTTTCCCCAGATAATATATTTACCACAACTATTGATAAAGCTGTCAGATGGTCTAGAACACAATCGATGTGGCCTGTAACATTTGGCCTTGCTTGTTGTGCTATTGAAATGATGGCAGCAGGATCTGCAAAATATGATTTAGCAAGATATGGTATGGAAGTATTTAGGGCATCTCCGCGTCAGGCTGACTTAATGATTGTTGCGGGAAGAGTTTCTCAAAAAATGGCACCGGTATTAAGGCAGGTATATGATCAAATGGCTGAACCAAAATGGGTTATTGCAATGGGAGCATGTTCATCAACAGGGGGAATGTTTAATAATTATGCATTAGTACAAGGTGTAGACCATATTGTACCAGTTGATATTTATGTTCCCGGTTGTCCTCCTGGACCACAGTCTTTGATGCATGGAATTTTAACTTTACACGACAAAATAATGGAAGGTGAAATCAACAGATGACTCTTGATGAAATAAATGTTGAAATTGATCAATACTTTAAAACTGTCGAAGATTATAAAAAAGATGGCTATGAAATGATGATAGACCTAACAGCAGTCGATTGGTATAGAAAAAAAGAACCTCGATTTGAAGTTATAGTCAATTTACTTTCTGTATCAAAAAATTCTCGCTTAATTATCAATGTTGCTGTTCCTGATGAAGATCTAAAAATTCCTTCCATCTGTGAAATTTATCCAGGAGCTAATTTTTACGAAAGAGAAGTTTTTGATATGTTTGGAATTGAATTTGAAAACCACCCAGAGTTAACAAGGATATTAATGCCAGATGATTGGACAGGAAATCCCTTAAGAAAAGATTATGGATCAGGCAGAATTCCAGTCCAGTTCAAGAATGCACCAAAGGTTGATTAAACATGAATGAAGATAACAATATCAAAGATGATTTAGACTTTTGGGCAACCAATTCTGAAGAAGGAGGTTGGAACATATCTTCTACAGACGAAGGCTCTCAAAAAATGCTTGAAGAGGAGGATGAAAAACAGATAAAGATACAGACAGGATCTGATGTAGTAGATGACTATGTTTACAGCGAAGAGACAACAGATGACGAAAGAATGATTGTAAACATGGGACCTCAACATCCATCCACACATGGTGTATTAAGGCTTCAAGTTGAATTAGAAGGAGAAGTTGTAAGAAGAGTAAAACCTGTTATTGGTTATTTACATACTGGAATGGAAAAAACAGGCGAAGAGCTTGCTTACTTTCAGGGTCCAACTAACACGACAAGAATGGACTATCTTTCACCATTGTTTAATGAATTAGTTTTTTCTTTAACAACAGAAAAACTTTTAGATATAGAAGTTCCTGAAAGAGCCAAAGCAATAAGAATACTAATGACAGAATTAAATCGTATTTCTTCTCACTTGGTAGCACTTGCTACAGGGGGTATGGATATTGGCGCTTTGTCAATGATGATTTTTGGATTTAGGGAAAGAGAACTAATTTTAAACTTTTTTGAGAAAACTTCTGGATTAAGAATGAATCACAATTATATTCGCCCAGGAGGTGTTGCTGCAGATTTACCTGATAACTGGCAGAAAGATATTAAAGAAATCTTGAAAATAATTCCAGAAAAATTAAAAGACTATGATGAAATGCTTTTAGATAATCCTATATGGCAAGGAAGATTAAAAAATGTTGGAATTTTAACAACAGAAGAATGTTTTGCTTACGGTATTACTGGTCCTAGTCTTAGGGCTTCAGGATTTTCTTGGGACTTAAGAAAAACTCAACCATATTCAGGAATAGAAAATTATGAATTCGAAGTTCCTTTATTAACTGACAGCGATGTTTTTTCAAGATGGAGAATAAAAGTTCTTGAGATATTTGAAAGTTTAAAAATTGTTGAGCAAGTTATGGATACAATCCCTAAAGGAGCATACAGAATTCAAGACAAGAAAGTAACTCCACCTCCTAGACAGAGGCTGGATGAGTCTATGGAAGCTTTAATTCATCACTTTAAAATTTATACAGAAGGTTTCAAGGTTCCTCCCGGAAAGGCTTATGTAGCAGTTGAATCTCCAAGAGGAGAGCTCGGCTGCTACATAGTTTCAGATGGATCTTCGAAACCATACAGAATGCATATCAGAGGACCATCTTTTTGTAATCTGCAAGCTTTACCAGTCATTATGGCTGACAGCCCAATAGCAGATGCTGTCGCTGCTATTGCTTCTTTAGATCCTGTAATAGGAGACGTAGATAGATGAGTTGGGATAGTAAATTGATAGATAGAGCCAATCAGATAATTGAATTATATCCACAAAAAAGATCTGCTCTCGGCCCCCTTCTATATTTAGCTCAAGAAAAAGAGGGCTATATTGATGATGATTCAGTTGTAGAAATTAGTAAGTTAATTGGGATTACTGAAGTTCAGGTCCGATCGGTTGCTTCATTTTATACTATGTATAAGCAAGAACCTTCAGGGAAATATCTATTAAGTGTATGTAAATCTATATCATGCGAAATAAATAATTCGAAAGAAGTAATAGACAATATTAAAGAATTTACAGGGTTAGCAAATAATGAAACTGATTTAGAAAATACATTTACTTTTGAAGAAGTCGAATGTATTGGTGCATGTGGAGGGGCCCCTGCTGTACAGGTTAATTATGAAACAGTTGAAGGAGTGACACCCACTAAAGCTTTAGAACTATGCAAGTACCTTAAAGAAGAAGTACCACAAGTTATAGTTGCTGACGATCTTCAAGACAAATTTGGAGGCACTAAATCATTTGATTGGGCAATAGAAGATAATTCAGGGACCTCCAGTACGGCCCCAGGGTTTCAAATTATTGGAACATCGGAGGAAAAGTAGTTATGAAAGAAACATTATTGCTAACAAAACATATGAAAGAAAATCCTGAAAATAGCCATTTGATAGATGTTTATGAGAAAAACAATGGATATAGTGCAGCAAGAAAAGTATTAAAAGAAGATAATCCTGGAGACGTAATTGAAGAAATTAAAACATCAAATATTAGGGGAAGGGGTGGTGCAGGATTTCCTACTGGTGTGAAATGGGGATTTTTAGCAGAAGATCAAGAAAGATACCTAGTTATCAATGCAGATGAATCAGAACCGGGAACTTTTAAAGATAGAATTTTACTTGAAAGAGATCCACATCAATTAATTGAAGGAATAATAGTTACTTCTTTCGCTTCTAACATTTCAAAAGCCTTTATTTACATTAGGGGTGAGTATGCAAAACCTGCTAGAAGAGTACAAGATGCTGTTGAGCAGGCTTATGAAAAGGGTTATTTAGGAAAAAATATCTTTGATTCAGGAAAAGACTTAGATGTCGTAGTTCATCTTGGTGCCGGTGCATATATTTGTGGTGAAGAAACAGCTTTATTAAATTCACTAGAAGGTAGAAGAGGAGAGCCAAGATTAAAACCTCCTTACTTCCCAGCAGTAAAGGGCCTTTACAACAAACCAACCCTGGTAAATAATGTCGAGACAATATCTTCTGTCCCTTGGATTATAAACAATTCCGGAAAAGAATATGCAAAGTTGGGTGTTGAGGGCTCAACAGGTACAAGAATATTTAGTTTGTCTGGACATGTAAATAATCCTGGAAATTTTGAAATTGAAATGGGATGTTCATTTGGTGAATTTATAGACACTTTTGGGAAAGGGATAAAAGAAAACAAGGCTGTTAAAGCATATATTCCCGGAGGAGCTTCAGCGCCTTGGTTTACTGGGGATCAATTAGATATAAAAATGACAATTGATGATGTAGCGAATGCTGGATCGATGCTAGGTTCCGGAGCAGTAGTGGTTATGGATGAAGATACAAACCTTGTTTTAGCTGCAAAAAGCATTGTTAGTTTTTTTGCTCATGAATCTTGCGGTCAATGTACACCCTGTAGAGAAGGAACCACTTGGTTAGAAATGATCTTAGATAGAATTGCAAGCGGCAGAGGTAGAACCTCAGATATAGACTTGCTACTTGATGTGTGTGACAATATATCTCCTGGATTAACTTGGCCTCCTCAAATGACCACGATTTGTCCACTTGGACCGTCTGCCGTATCTCCAATTACCTCATTAATGGGAAGCTTTCGTGAAGAAGTAGAAAGCTTGCTTCCAAAGAAAGTATTAATTAATAATGAGTGAAAATATAAAAATAACAGTAAATGGGAATGAGCTTGAAGCTAAATCAGGTGAGCTGCTTATAGAAGCTTGTGAAAAGTCTGGAATACATATACCAAGATTTTGTTGGCACAAAAGATTAGATCCAGTTGGTATGTGTCGGATGTGTCTTGTCGAGGTTGAAACACCAAGAGGTAAAGCCTTAGTTCCTTCATGTACAACTGAGATAACAGAAGACCTTGTAGTTGAAACAGAGTCTGACGTAGTCACCAAAGCACAAGAAGGTATATTAGAATTTTTACTAATCAACCACCCTCTTGATTGTCCTGTTTGTGACAAAGCAGGTGAGTGTCCTCTTCAGGATCAAACAATGGCATACGGTCCAGGAGAATCAAGATTTGTAGAAGAGAAGAGACACTTTGAAAAGCCAATCCCAATTTCTGAGATAATTCTTCTTGATAGAGAGAGATGCATTCTATGCGCAAGATGCACAAGATTCTCAGATGAAATTTCAGGAGATCCACTAATTGAATTCATACAACGAGGTAATAAAACTGAAGTTAATACATTTCCAGACGAACCCTTTAGATCATACTTCTCAGGCAACACTGTACAAATTTGTCCGGTAGGAGCCTTAACTTCAACTTCTTATAGATTTAAAGCTAGACCGTGGGATTTAAAAAAAGTTTCTTCAACATGTAATTGTTGTTCTGTAGGTTGTTCTATTGAATTAAACACTTCTCAGAATAAAATGTTGAGAATATTGGGTGAAGATAATGAATTTACGAACCAAGGATGGTTATCAGATAAAGGTAGATATAACTTTGATTATCTTCATTCTGAAAATAGGTTATTAAATATTCTTAGCAAGAGTGAAGATTCATTCAATGAAATATCTATATCTGAAGCTACAACAAAGATTAAAAATAAGATAGATGAGTTAGATAATCCAAACATTAAATTTTTAGTAGGTTCTAGTAGCACCAATGAAGAATATTTTATAATTAATGAAATAGCTAATTATCTAAATAAGGATAAATTTTTAAGCAAAGATAGTTCGAATATTTATTTCGGTGATGATCTTTTATTTAAGGGTTATTTTGGAGATGAATATTCTCAAGCAAAACTTGAAGACCTAGATAGTTCAGAAACAATAGTGATTTGGGCTGAAGATATTAAAGATAATCTACCAATTCTTTATTTAAGAGTAAAAAAAGCAGTCAAGAATGGCTCTAAGTTGATTGTATTTGGCCACACCAATACAGCAATCGCAGGACTAGCTGATTTTTATTTTGGCAAGGACATAGTTTCTAATAAATTTGAATTAATTCAAAATCCAAATGAAATTGAAGATTTGAAAAATAATATTGAAGGAAAAAAAGTAACTGTTATTGCTGGTAAATCTACAGTTTTTCAAAAAAAGGAGTCATTAGATAAGTTAATTAACTATTTAAATGAGAAATCTGAGTTAAAAGTCTTAAATTCCTTTAGCAAGGGGAATACTTTTGGTGCCTTACAAAACATAGATGAAGTCAAAGGTTTAAATGAGTTTTGTAATGAATTTGATAATAATGCTAAAAATATTGTTTTTACAATTGGAGTTAATCCAGTAAATTCATCATATTTTGGTAAGAAAATTAAGGAAAACTTAATTGCCTCAGATTTTGTAATCTCATTAGATTTATTTGTCAACGAAACAACAGAATTAGCAGACATGATACTACCAACTACTTCTTTAGGCGAAAAAGAGGGAACAGTAACAAATATGGAAATGAGAGTAATGAAACAAAACAAAATACTCCCTGCACCTGGTTCAACATTATCTGAATGGGAATACCTCACAAGTTTATTAAAGGTCCTTGGAGCAGATGTTAATTACAAAAATGAAAATGAAATTAATAACTTTTTAAGCAAACAATATAAAGACCAAGAACAAGTCCCAACTTTTGATAATTTAAATAAGCCAAGCAATCTATTTGGGATGATAAATAAAAAAGATATAAATATTAATATTGAAGACCTTGAAGAAGATGATTTTTCTCTATTAATGGTTAGAAGACTTTATGGAGATTCCAGCACTCAGTTAAATACACCTTCTATTTCAATGTTGGGTTCACACAGATTTATTGAGCTAAATTCATCAACTGCAAAAAAATATGGAATTAATTCAAAAGTTGGGAATTTTATCCAAGGCTCTAATTCAATTTTGATAAATATTGATATAAATGAGTACTTACCTGATGATTTAGTAGTAGCACCAATTAATAGAAGAGGTTTTGAAACCATAGATCCGTGTTTAGATTTTGATATAAGTGAAGCAAAAAACAGAGAGGAATTAAATGTCAATTGATATAATTATCTCTCTTGTTAAGGCTTTTTTAATCTTAGGTTTATTACTAACCAATACAATTTTATTAATTTGGTTGGAAAGGAAAGTTGTAGCAGGGATGCAATCACGAGTTGGTCCAGACAGAGCAGGACCCTTTGGGATTTTACAAACACTTGCTGATGCGATAAAGCTTCTACTAAAAGAGCAAATCATGCCCCTAAAAGCTGATAGAGCAATGTATATTTTGGCACCAATTCTTGCATTAGTTCCTTCATTTTTAATTTTTATGATTATTCCTTTAGGTCCAGATATTGATCTAGAAATAAATGGGCAAAGCATTACAATTCCTCTTGTTGGTGCTGATTTAAATGTTGGTGTTTTATTTTTTCTCGCACTTTCATCTATAGCTGTTTATAGCGTTGTTCTTGCTGGTTGGTCTTCAGGTTCAAAATATCCCCTATTAGGCGGTGTTAGAGCGTCTGCTCAAATGATTTCTTATGAAGCAGCTATGGGTCTTTCACTTGTACCAGTAATTTTATATTCGGGGTCAATGTCAATGACGGAAATAGTTAAAAGTCAAGAAGGTCACCTTTCAAGTCCAATACCATTTTTAGATGCGATAGTAAGTTTTATACCAAAGTGGAATGTATTCCCTCAATTTGTAGCTTTTGCAATATTTTTTGTTGCCTCAATCGCAGAAGTAAATAGAGCACCTTTCGATCTTGTTGAGGCGGAACAAGAGTTAGTAGGAGGTTTTCATACTGAGTATTCGGGATTTAGGTTTGCTATGTTTTTCTTGGCTGAATATATAAATATGTTTAATATGTGTGCAATTACAGCGACATTTTTCTTAGGAGGATGGCTAGGGCCAACATTTTCAAACTTTTTACCTCCATTAATTTCAGCACTAATGCCTGCTTTTTGGCTTGGTATAAAAACATTTGGTCTTTTGTTTATCTATGTATGGATTAGAGCAACTTTACCTCGCTTAAGATACGACCAATTAATGGAGTTAGGTTGGAAAAGAATGATACCTATATCCCTTATATGGCTTCTTTTAACTTCAGTTGTTTTAGGGATAAGAGAGTTTGGTTTGCCATGGAGTTAAAAAGATTATGAGCATTGGATACGATTTATTAAAAGGTCTAAAAGTAACTTTTAAAGAGTTATTTAGAAAATCTGTTACAGACAAATACCCAAAAGAATTTAGAGAGAAACCGCAACGATTTCACGGCAGACACGTATTAAACAAGTATGAAGACGGTATGGAAAAATGTATTGGCTGTGAACTTTGTGCAGGCGCATGCCCAGCTCAATGCATTTATGTTAGAGGGGAAGATAATCCTGAAGACAACCCAGTTAGCCCTGGTGAGAGATATGGGTTTATTTATGAAATTAACATGTTGAGATGCATTTATTGTGCTCTATGTGTTGAAGCATGTCCAACAGAGGCAATTACTATGACATCTTTGTTTGAAATGAGCGTTGCAAATAGATCAGAAGCAGTTTTTGATAAAGATGTATTACTAGTAAATGAAGAAGGAGAACCTAATACACATGAGGACCAAACAAAATTAACTAATCCAGAAGAATTAAAAACTTCTGATGGATGGATGAGAGCAACCTCATCAAGCGGTGACCCAGATTTTCAAAACACTATTGGCTGGACAGGATCTTTAGGCGTTGGTAAAAAAGAACCAGAAAAAGGTCAATCATTAGAAGAAGAGTAATATGTTAGATTTAATTTTATTTGCCATACCTGCCCTTTTTGTTTTAGCAGGAGCATTAATTGTTATATTTGCAAAAAACCCAGTGCATAACTCGATGGGATTAGTCCTCACCCTTGCTTCTTTAGCTGTTCTTTACATAACATTAAACGCAACATTTGTTGCCATGGTTCAAATGCTAGTTTACGCAGGAGCCGTAATGACACTTTTCTTATTTGTAATAATGATGATAGGTGTTGATAAAGCTGAACAAACCAAAGAGGAAATTAAAGGTCAAACTTTTCTTGTCTTAGGAACATTAATTTTACTTGGATCTTTGCTCACGTATGTAGTTATCAACTCAGGGTTTAAATGGGATCTGTGGTTTCCGGCTGTTGAATACAGTATCGAAGGCACTCCTAACTTAATTGCATCTACGCTATTTACTGGCTGGGTTTTTCCATTTGAGGTTATATCAATACTTTTAATTGTTGCTGCAACCGCTGCAATTGCATTAGCTTACGACACTAAAACAGCAAGGAAAGACAATGATGATTGAAGTTACAACCGACTGGTATTTAACTTTAGCCGCTTTGTTATTTTCCATCGGCTTTATAGGAATGATGGTTCGAAGGAACGCCTTGATAATGTTTATGTGCATAGAGCTAATGCTTAACGCAGTAAATTTAACTTTTATTACAGCATCAAAACACTTTGGAACTATTGATGCACAAGTTGCTGTATTTTTTGTTCTTGTAGTTGCAGCGGCTGAAGTGGTTGTAGGTTTAGCAATAATTGTTTCTATTTTTAAAAAGCAGGAAACAGCATCTGTTGATATTTTGAGGTCTTCGAAAGGGTAATAATGGAATATATTCTATTAGTAGTTGTTTTCATCCCTTTGATGGTCTCAATATTTTTAAATTCTATTTCTACATTATTAAATGAAAGACTGACAACGTTTATAACGATAAATGGTGCACTCTTATCATTTACAGTCTCACTTTTTATGTTCGCAGTTCTACTCTTAGATAAATTTAAACCAATTTCTTTAAAGTTATATACATGGTTTCCTGATCCAGAAATAAGATTTGAATTTCTTCTTGATGGTTTATCGGGAACAATGATGCTTTTAGTTACTGGCCTAGGTTTGGTAATACAAATATTTTCTACCTCATATATGAGTGGTGATCCTAGATATGTTAAATACTTTGTATACTTTAATTTCTTTGTTTTCTCAATGCTTCTATTAGTTATGTCAGCTAACTTTTTAGTCATGTTCTTTGGTTGGGAGCTTGTTGGCTTAAGTTCTTATCTACTAATTTCTTTTTGGTCTGAGAAGAAAGAAGCAGCTAAAGCAGGAAATAAAGCATTCGTATTAAATCGAATTGGAGATTTTGGTTTTTTGATTGCTTTAATGATGATATTAAATACCTATGATACGTTTTCCTTTAAAACAGTTTTTGCAACAACATTAATAAATCAGCCACAGAATCTAGATCTTATTGTTGTCTTTCTCATGATTGGTGCTTTTGGAAAATCAGCACAATTTCCTTTATTTAGCTGGTTGCCAGACGCAATGGAAGGACCAACTCCAGCAAGTGCTTTGATTCATGCTGCAACAATGGTGACAGCAGGTGTTTTCATGCTGGTTCGAATTTCACCGCTATTACAGTTTTCAGAATTATCAAGTATCCTAATTATAAGTATCGGTCTCTTAACGGCTTTAATCTCAGCTTTTGCGGCAATAAATCAGAATGATATTAAAAAGGTACTTGCTTACTCAACAATCTCACAGTTGGGATTTATGTTTATAGCAATTGGGGCTGGAGCATATGTTGCAGCAATTTTTCACTTAGTTACACACGCATTTTTCAAAGCATTACTTTTCCTAGGTGCTGGTGCTGTAATACACGAAATGCATCACGAACAAAATATTCAAAAGATGGGTGGCTTAAAGAAAAAAATGCCACTGACCGCAGCAATGATGGGTATAGGAACTTTAGCAATTTCAGGAATACCTCCACTTGCAGGTTTTTGGTCTAAAGATGAAATTCTTGCTTCTACTTTTGCGAATGGTGGAATTTATTATGGATTCTGGGCCCTCTCCTTACTTGCAGCTTTTATGACAGCTTTTTATATGGGCAGACATTGGTTATTAATTTTTCATAAAGAACCAACAAATAATATTGATGATGTTCATGAGGCACCAAAAATGATGACAAGACCATTATTACTATTAGGTATATTTTCTATCTTTATAGGCTTTATAAACACACCATTTTTTCATGGGTTAGAAAAAGTCTTACATTACACATTAATTGATGTAGAAGTAACACATCTGCCAGAAGGAATAGCTGTAGTAATTCTTGCTTTGATATCAATAGGAGCAGGATTTACAGGACTAGGTTTGGCATATTTGATATATATTGTAGATATATTTTCCTATTTTAAATTTGAGATTCCTTTCTTAAAAGAAGCAAAGGGCTTGTCATCAAATGTTTTATATTTAAACAAAGTTGGACACACACTTTTTGTACAGATACCTAAATCATTGGTTAGGAAAGTAGCTGTAGTAATCGATGGTCTCCTAATTGACGGCTTTGTTAATGGTGTATCTAATCTTTTCTATAAGTCTTCAAAGACAGTTTCAATAACTCAGTCAGGACTTGTTAGAAACTATGTTGTATATTTTGGGTTATTTTTACTTCTACTTGTTTCATTATTTGTAGCTACCCCCTTGATTGCATTATGAATATTTTAATTTATACCCTTATGTTGTTTCCGCTTATTGGTTCCTTAGTTATTTTTACAATGCCAAAAAGTAGATCAGAACTCTTTAGACCAATCGCAATATTTTTAAGTATCATCCCGTTTGGTTTATGTCTATATCTTTTTACAAATTCTCAATCAAAAGGCTCGTTTGTCAATATCCATACTATTGATTGGATTAAATCATATGGAATAAGTTTAACTTTTGGAATATCTGGAATGTCTCTTTTACTCCTATTCTTAACAGCAGTGTTGATGCTGCTTTCATTTCTGTCGGTAAGTGAAAAATACTCTGAAAGCAAAGGGTTCATTGGGTCGATACTTGTTTTACATTTTGCTGTTAATGGTGTTTTCTTGAGTGGAGACTTACTTTCACTATTCATATTTTTTGAAGCTTTACTTATTCCAATGTATTTCTTAATGGGGATTTGGGGTGGAGAAAATAGAAGGTATGCAACAATTAAATTTATTATTTACACAGTATTTGGTTCAGTGTTTATATTCATTGGAACCATATACGCTGGAGTAATAAGTTATGGAGTAACAGGTCGATTAGCTCTAGATTTTGCAACTTTATCCTCACTTACATTTACCACTGAACAATCAAGAATATTGTTTTTGATGTTTACTTTTGGTTTCTTAATTAAGGTACCAATATTTCCTCTCCATACTTGGTTACCAGATGCACACGTTGAAGCACCTACTGCTGGAAGTATTTTATTAGCCGGGGTTTTATTAAAAGTTGGAGCTTATGGAATATTAAGAGTTTCCATCCCATTTTTTACTGAAGGCTTCTTAGAATATAAATTCTTAATTGCTGTTTTATCTGTAATTGGGATTATTTATGGAGCAATTGTAGCGATTGCTCAAATAGATATTAAGAGACTCATTGCTTACTCATCAGTTAGTCATATGGGATTTGTAATGCTTGGTATATCTGCTGGTAATTATTTAAGTTTAGAAGGTGCAATCATTCAGATGGTAAACCACGGTCTTACAACGGGAGCATTATTCATGCTTGTAGGTTTTCTCTATGAAAGACGTCACACAAGAAGAATTTCAGATTTTGGAGGAATAAAGGCAACAATGCCAAAGTATGCAGCGATATTTTTGTTTTGCTCATTCGCATCTATTGGCCTCCCAGGATTAAATGGTTTTGTTGGAGAGTTCATGATCCTTATGGGTAGTTTTGCTACATATAAAGTGTTATCTGGAATAGGTGCTTTCGGAGTTGTTCTCGCAGCAATATATATGCTTTGGGCTTATCAAAGAATGTTTACTGGAGAGATCTCCATACAAGAAAATAAAGAACTTGTTGATTTAAATTCAAAGGAAATGATCTCGGTTGTTCCATTATTAGTTTTAATGTTGTTTATTGGAATTTATCCAAGCTTCATAGAGAGTTATGTAACTCAAGATGCATTACTCATATCTGAGATTATTGATATTTTTAGTGGAAGGTTGAAATGAGTACTATTAGTGAGGCGATAGGCTTCAATCTTATTGTTATCGGACCAACTCTTGCGCTCGTTGCAACTGCTCTAGTCCTTTTGTTTTGCACTATCACAATCGAGACATCTGATTTTGTTAAAAAAACAATAACATTTGGAGGCATTTTATTAACAATATTTACCGTATTTTTAAAATTTGGACTATTCCTTACAGATGGAATATCTTCATATTTTACTGAGAAAATATTAATTGATGAATTTTCACTTTTTGGAAATGTCCTTATTGCACTGATACTTCTATTTAACTTTTCTCCAATTTGGAATACATCTAATCAACTAAAAGACAAAACAACAGAGGCAATTATTTTAGCTCTTATGAGCGCATCAGGTTTCATGCTGATGGTAGATTCTGAAAGTTTTATGATGCTTTTTATTGGTTTAGAGATTGGATCAATAAGTCTTTATGCATTAGCAGGAATAAATAGAGGAGATCTATTAAGTAATGAGGCAGCACTTAAGTATTTCTTACTTGGATCTCTTGCATCCTGTGTTCTTGTTTATGGAGTTGCTTTAGTCTATATATCACTTTCAATTTCAGGTTTCTACGACACAGCAATCGCTATTCCATATATAGGAGTTGGGAACGTACCACTAACTACATTTATTGGGTTCCTCTTTATAATTGTTGGTCTTTTATTTAAAGTTGCTGCTGCTCCATTTCAATCATGGGCTCCTGATGTTTATCAAGGATCTCCAACTGGATATGTTGGGTATATGGCATCAGTTGCAAAGGTTGCATCTTTTCTTGTAATGGCAAGGCTATGCATAGTTTCTCTACGAGCTGTTATGGAGAATTTTGAATTGTTCTTCTTAGCTGTAATAATAATTTCAATTTTTGTTGGTTCATTCTTTGCAACCGTTCAATCGGATATGAAAAGATTGATTGCTTATAGTGGTGTTATTCAGTCAGGATTTATACTTTCTGGAATTGTTTCAGGTGTGAACGGCACAAGTGCTTCGTTGTTTTATATCACCGCATACACAATTCAATTAATTGGAATATTTACTATATTTACCATAATTAGTGGAAAACTTTCATCAGATTTTTCAATTGAGAATTTATCAGGACTCTTTGTTGAAAACAAGTTCTTAACAATTTGTTTTAGTATTTTTATGCTTGGTTTGGCAGGCATACCTTTAACAAGCGGTTTTATTTCAAAATTTATTTTGATAACAAACCTCTGGTCTTATGAGAGCTATGTATTAGTTGTAATATTAATGCTTTCAACTGTCGCAGGATTTTATTTCTACTTAAGACCAATATGGGTTGCTGCTATTGATAAACCCGAAACACCAGTGGAACGAATTACCTTAAAGAGGTCACAAATTTTATCATTAAGTGTTCTTTCATTTGCGACTATTTTCTTTGGTTTACTTCCAAACTCTTTAATCAACATTTCACGTTGGGTCATACAAAACTATTTATAATGATTTCAAAAATAATACCCCCTCCGGTTTTAGAGCACCAAGGTGGTTGGGATGAAATACTTTGGTTTTTAGTACCAGCTCTTCTTTTAACTTGGCTTAGAAATAAGCAAAATAAAGAGAATACAAACGATTAATTATCACATTATAAATAAAGATATATAATTAGTTTTGTGATAGAAGTAAAAAACTTAACCATGAAATACAAAAATGGTAAAGGTGTTTCTGATATAACCATTTCAGTAGATAATGGAGAAGTCAAAGGCTTGCTTGGCCCAAATGGTGCTGGAAAATCAACAACAATGAGAAGTCTCATGGGATTTTTAAACCCTTCTGAGGGCTCTCTCTCAGTTGAGGGAATAAATACAATTGAAAATCCAGTTGAAGCAAAGAAAATTATAGGATACTTACCAGGTGATCCTCAACTTCCTCAAAATTTAAATTCTAAATCTTTATTTAAGCTGGGTGCTGATATGAGAGGAAAATCTATTGATTATGCAATGGAGCTAGCAGAAAAGTTTGAACTAGAAGTTGATCAAACAATCAAAGAGCTATCTAAAGGAAATAGACAAAAAACTGCATTAATCCTTTCAGTGTTGCATAAGCCAAAGGCTTTAATTCTAGATGAGCCTACTTCTGGACTAGATCCATTTCATCAAAGGACTTTTTTTGAAATTATTAAAGAATTTTCAAATGATGGAGCGTCAATACTTCTATCTTCACATATAATTTCTGAAGTTGAAAAAGTTGCTGATTCAATGGCTGTCTTAAGAAATGGTTCAAAGGTATATGATGAAACTTATGAAACATTTTTAAATAAAGCAAAAGAAAAAGGTCAAGACTTAGAAGATGCCTTTTTCGAATTTTATGACAGAAGAGAGGAATAATGTTTAATTATTTTAAATACATGATCACAGTCCCAAGAAAATTTATTCTTAATTGGACTATAGCCCCAGCAATTTATTTGCTCATACTCCCTTTAGCTTTTGCTAACTCAAGTGTAGAAAGTTTGCTAATTGATACTCAAAGAGAAGCATTTAGAGGAATGTCTGAAAATGATTTAATGATGAACTTATTGGGAATATCTGACTGGGATAATGTTTTTACATTGGAAGGGATGATAACGACTTATATGTTAGTTCCATTTGTTCCGATTTTAGTTGGAATAGCTACAATCGTTCTTTTAAACAAATTGGGTTCTAAAGCTGAGGAAGATGGGACTTTTGAATTTGTTGCTTCTCTTCCAATGACAAGAACAACTGTATATTTAGCACAATCAATAATGGCAGTTGTATTTGGTCTATTTATTACTTTCGCATGGATGAATATTATGTTTATTCCTATAGCGACTATGGAGCTAAGTCAAACACTTGATTATGCGCCTTTAATGAAAGCCACATTACAATCAGCTTTAGCTGGTGTCAGCTTTGGTGCTCTAGGGTTTGCTCTTGGAGCATTTACAGGTAAATCTTCATTTGCTTGGGGGTTTGGGGCTGGATTAATGGCAATTGAATACCTAATAAATTCATTGTCTGGTACTAATGACTTCTTTTTATGGATAGATGACAATGTTTCATCTTTCGGTGCATACGGCAATCCTTATAGAGATGGGTTAATAGGAGAGGATTTAATACTTGTTATTGGAAAGATTCTTATATTCTTGGTCATCGGATTTATTGGATTTAGAAATAGATCTTTAAATCTTAGATAAATTAATTTCATACAAACCATTAATTGACTTACAATTGAGTTATGCCTGTTTATTCAAGAACAATTACAGTTAAAGAAGATATAGAGTCCGCTTTTACATTCACTGCTGATTTTAGAAATCTAGATAAATGGAATGAGGGAGATGAGGCAGAACTCATAACAAAAGAGCCTATAAGAGAGGGTTCTGTTTTTAAAGTCAAAACACATTTTAACAATAGAGAATTGGAATTAGATTATGAAATTATTGAGTGGGGGGCACCATTAAGGGCTTCTCTCAAAACAAATTCAAGAAATTTTGAAATAGTTGACACAATCTTTTTATCAGCAAACGCAAAAGGTACTGAGCTCACTTACTCAGTGGATATTAAATATAAAGGTATATTTATTTTGATAGGATTATTTTTTGGGCCTATGTTCAATAAATTACTTGATACCAATATAAAAAACCTTGAGGAAATTCTTGGTCCGGTCTAGATTTTGTTCTTTATTATTAATTTTTCTGTTTGTAATCAATTGTCAAACGGGCGGTAGTTCGTATATGAGTCCAGAATTTAATCAATTTCCATCTATCCAAGGCAACAACTTAAATAAAGAAAAAAAAGTTGTACCAGATGATTTTGTTGATAAAAATTTAATAGTTATTGTTGCATTCCAACAATGGCATCAGGCATTGGTTGACGAATCAATTAATCTTTTAGAAAACAATGGCTTAGGCTCAACACACAACATTATTGAAGTACCAACAATAAGAAAAACTTCCAAACTTAACGAAATTTATTTAGATGGCATTATGCGTGCTGGAATAAGAGATAACCGAATTAGAAATAGAACAATTACTGCATATTTAGATAAAGAGCAGTTTCGAAAAGATTTAAATATTCCTGATGAGGAAACTATTTATTGGTTTTTAGTTCAAAAAGATACAAATAATATACTCGAAAGAGGGTACGGAGTTATTTCGAATAAAGAGTTAGAGCTAATTAAATCTTATTAGATATAGCTTGTAGCCAAATATACAACCACAAGTGCGATTATTAACATCACACCATTCAACATTCCTCTAATAGCTGCACTTAATTTATTTCCAAGGAAGCTGTGTAAAGCAATTATGCCAGCAGCTACGGAAAGAAATATTAATTCGTTCATCCAATTAGAAGAGGAATCAGTAGTAAGTTGAATTAAACTATTTGTAACAAAAGCTACCCAGAAAGAACCCCAAGATATCTTAGTAAATGATCCACGAAGAGTATTAGTTGTATTTTTTGTTGGGTCAATTTTATACAACTTTGGTGCAAAAACTGCCCATGTAACCATTGAGCCAAGCCAAATACACAAACTTACCATGTGAACAAATGTTAAAATATTTTCCATATTTCTATGATACAAAAGAATAAAGATAAGAATAATTGAGTAATATAAAAATATGGCAAAAAAGTTTGTTGGAGAAGATGATTTATATGTTTGGACTGCACATGAACATCAAAGAGAGCCTGTTGCTTGTGTATTAGTTGATGAAGCACAGTTTTTAACTCCAAAACAGGTACTTCAACTTAGTTTGGTAGTAGACAAATTAAAAATACCTGTGCTCTGCTATGGATTAAGAACAGATTTCAGAGGAGAGCCATTTCCTGGTAGTGCTTATTTACTAGGTTGGGCTGATGAATTAGTTGAATTAAAAACAATTTGTAAGTCTGGGAAGAAAGCAACATTTAATGCTCGACTGGATGAAAATGGAAACAGAGTTACTGAAGGTGATCAGATTTCGATTGGGTTAAATTATGAAGCTCAAGCAAGGGATGTCTTCGAATTAGATAAAGTTTCTCCTATTGACTATCAGATTCCAGAAGCGAATTAGTTATTTGTTTCCAAAGGTGGTTCAGGCCTTGTTGCAAGCCAAGTACAAAGACCTACTCCAAAAGCTCCAAAAATTAAATCACCAACCAATGAGAACACAAAATAAATTGTTAATGCAAATGTCGGGATAATCATACTAATAGCAAGTTTCTTTGCCCTTCTTGACAGCCCTTTATATGTTTTCCAATTCAAAATTATTGGACCAAAAATTCGATGATTTTCTAGCCAAATTGTAAACCTCTCAGAACATTTAGAGAATGCCCACGCTGCGATCAATATAAAAACTGTTGTTGGTAAACCAGGCACTACAATGCCAACATATCCTAAAGACAAGGAAAGAACTCCAATAGTAAAGAAGAAGGGCTTATGAAATGATAGAAATACTTTAGGAAAAAACCTATAAAAGATTAATAATAAAAATATCCCACCACCAATGTAAGAAAAGACCATAGCAGGAATTTGCTCTAGAAAACTACTCATGCAACATAAACTCTCTGTGCAATAAACTTATCGATTCCAAAATAATCATCTTTATTTACGCTAATAGTTATTGAGAAATCTCCCGAATCAGCAACAGTAATTTTATTGCCAGGAACCATGTTGTGATTTTGTAAAAAACTTATTGTTGCACTGTCACGTTTTAGCTCTTCTGTTATTTTTTCAATCGAATATGTATTTTTTGGATCGACATCTAAAATAGGCATCATATCCTTTTCTTTATAATTTGAATAGGGGATCGGATTTCCAAATGGTCCTGTTGTAGGATTACCCAAAATTTCTAACATTGCTTTTTCTGTTGTAGGGCTTAAAATATTTTCCCACCTTGATGATTCTTTATATACATCTTCCCATGGTAGATTTAATACTTCTGATAAGAACCTCTCGGTGATCCTATGTCTCCTTGTAATTATTTTTGCTAAACATAAACCAGCTTCGGTTAACTCTAAGTCTTCACCAAACTCGACCAAACCACTGTTTTGCATCCTTCCAATTACTTGTGATACGTTTGCTCTACTTGATCCAAGCCAATCAGCTACTCTTGTTTTCTTTAACTCTAATTCAGCTTCTTTCAAGTGAAATATTGCTTCTGCATGTGAGAAAAAAGATACAGGAAAATTTTCAATTAACTCTTGGCCGTCTCCTTCATGTGCTAAAAGATTTTTTGAATTATCCATATCTATTAATATGTTAACACGTATTAACAATTGATGAGAAATTAAGAAGTTGGTTATATTTAAAAAACAGGACAGCCTACAAGTGCTGTCAATGCAATAAAAGCAACCCAAACAAAAGGTTCAAATTTTCTAATTATTTTTGGATCTTTATTTGCTTTTTTAATATTTATTTCCATTTCTTTTATTTTAATCATCGTTTAAAATAAGGATATGGCATGTCCATTTGCATATATACTTGTAGCCTTTATGTGGGTTGTCCGAACTGGCGGAAAAATATTTCCACGCGCGTTATTTAAGATAAGTAAATAAAACTTTTACTTAGTTCCATTTTCAAGAACAAGAGATTCTAGTAAATTTATAGTGCCTTCTGAGTCATTCAAGCAAGGAATATAAATTGATAGAAAAAAATTAATAAAATAATTACTATTAACTTATTATGTTAACTACTATTAACAAGTTAGATAATAGACAAAAAAAGGTTATAAAAAAAAATGAATAAGAAATCAATCGCATTGATCTCTGTACTTCTGATTTTATTTGCTGCTTGTTCTGGTGAAGCCGGGCCGCAAGGTGAGGTTGGAGCACAGGGAGAGCAAGGACCTGCAGGTGAAGTAACTGATGCACAAGTTGCAGCAGCAGTCGAAGCTGCTTTAGCTGAAGAAGAGGCTGAAGTAGGAGGGTCCCTTGTTATTTATAGTGGTAGAAAAGAAAGCTTAGTTGCTGATGTGATTGCAGCATTTGCTGCTGAAACTGGAGTAGAAGTTGAAGTAAGATATGCAAAAAGTGCAGCTCTTGCAGGAACTTTAGCTCTTGAAGGTGCAATCAGCCCGGCTGATGTTTTCTTGTCACAGGATCCAGTAAGTCTTGGAATAGTTGCTAAAGATGGTTTATTTGATGTATTACCTGAAGATATATTAGACAATGTTCCAGCTTGGGCAGTTGACCAAAGAGGTTATTGGGTTGGTACATCTGGAAGGTCAAGATCCTTAGTTGTTGACACTAGAGATGTAACAGATGCAGAACTCCCAGGAACTATTTATGGCTTAAATGATGAAAAATTCCGAGGAAGACTAGGACTTGCTCCAAGCAACTCTTCATTCATTGCTATGGTCTCTTGTATGATCGAGCAAGACGGTGAAGAAAAAGTTGCCGAATGGCTAAATGCCATTAATGGTCTTGGGTACACAGAGTATCCTAAAAACTCTCCTCAAGTAGCTGCTGCAGCTGCTGGCGAGCTAGACATTGGAATGATTAACCATTATTACACACTAAGAACATTGGCAGAAGCTGGAGATACACCAATTAAAAATGTATATCTAGATGGTGGTTGCGGTGCAATGGTTATGCCAGCTGGAGCTGGAGTTTTATCTTCTAGCCAAAATAAACCAGCTGCTTTAGCATTTATTGAATACTTGCATTCAACAAGCGCACAAGAACATTTTACAAATACTGTTTATGAGTTCCCTCTCGTGGCAGGTATTACACCAAATGAACTTTTGCCAGACATTGATAGTTTAAATTCGCCATCGGATTTGAATTGGTCTGCACTAGCACTATGGCAAGAAAAAGCTGTTGAGCTAATTGCTGGAGCAGGTTTTTAGAGAGTTATTAATTTATCTCAAAACCGAACATAAAAATCTGACTAGAGAAATCTAGTCAGATTTTTTTCTTTAAATAACTATTATTTCAATATATCCTTAGATATGTGAAGACTCCAAAAGCCTTAGCCTCTATTAATTTACTTATCCTTTCCATTTTTTTAATGCCTGTCTTTTATATGGTTTGGAGATTCCTTACCTTTACAAGGTCTTTTGAAAGCTTTTTTGAGTCATGGAATGTATATGGTTTACTATTCAATACAATTTCAATGTTTTTTGCAGTTGTTCTATCAAGCGTATCTTTAGGTTTATTAATATCAATAATTTTGATAAGGTTTAAAATCTCTGGTTCAAAAATATTATTTACACTTTGTACCTTACCTTTAGTTATTCCATCATATATAGGAGCTCTCACATATATTTCAGCTTTTTCTCCAAAAGGTTTATTCGTTCAACTTTTTTCATTTACAGGTCTTAGTGAGATAAATGGAATGGAGGGCTTTATTGGAAGTTGGATTGTTTTAACTTTATTTACATACCCTTATGTTCTATTGATTTGTAGTAGCGCACTTAGAAACCTCGACTCAACTGTTGAAGAAGCTGCAAGGTCGCTAGGAGTAAAAAGATTTCGAATCTATACAAGTGTTGTTATCCCAAGATTAAAGAAACCAATAATATATTCCGGTCTCTTAGTTGGATTATATGTAATCTCAGATTTTGGTGCCGTTTCTTTAATGAGATACTCAACAGTCACTAAGGCTATTTATACATATTATGAATTTAGTCTTTTGGGGGACCCAATAATTTTTTATTCAGGCTTATTAATTTTCTTAGCTTTAATAATTAGTTTTATACAGAGGGGTTCTGACGTTGCAAGGTCAGCTAAAGTTTCCGGAACTCCTAGAATTCCTGCAAAGGTTGAATTAAGCTCAAGAAGCAAATTGTTAGTTTACTTATTTTTCACCATAGTGATTTTTTTTGGTTTGATGTTGCCAGTATCAGTTTTAAGTTATTGGTTAATTAGAGGATTGTCGTTAGGTAATGATGTTAGAGCAGTATTTGGAGGAGTGGTTGGTTCTTTTTCTGCTTCGATTATTACATCAATTCTTGCAATAATAATTTCAATGCCAATTGTGATTATGGTTTCTCAATATAGATCTAAATTTGGTGATTTTATTGAAAAAATAATTCTTGCATTATACGGTTTGCCACATCTTGCAGTAGGTGTCTCCATATTATTTATAACAGTAAAAATTTTTCCATCTATATATCAAAGTTTTTTTGCACTTGTAATTTCATACCTAATTGTTTTTTTACCACAAGCTGTTGGAGGCGGGCAAGCTTCCATGGAGCAAGTCAAAACATCGTATATTGATGCGAGCTCAAGCCTTGGAAAGTCAAAGATTGAAACGTTCCAAAAGATTACCTTCCCACTCATCTATAGAGGTCTTTTTGCAGGTGGTGCCTTAGTCTTTCTATCAACAATGAAAGAATTACCACAAACACTATTACTTAGACCCACAGGTTTTAATACAATGGCTGTTGACGTTTGGTCATTTGCATCAGAAGGATTATTCACTCAGGCAGCATTTTCTGCGTTTATTTTGTTGGCAATAAGTGCGATTCCTACTTATATATTAAGTACAAGGAATTTAAGTGGTTAATTATGGTATTTGATAATTTAATTGTTAGAGCAAGGTCTTTAGAAAAATCATATGGCAACGAACAAGTTCTAAGCGATTTTAATTTGGATGTTTGGAAAGGTTCAATATTTGGAATATTAGGAGTTTCCGGATCGGGAAAAACAACAGCACTTAGACTTTTAGCTGGTTTTGAAAACCCTGATTCAGGAATTATTGAGATGTATGACAAAATAGTCTACGACGAAGAAACAAACATACCTCCTGAAGATAGAAATATAGGCATGGTTTTTCAAGACTATGCTTTATTTCCACACTTAAATGTTGAAAAAAATATAGCATTTGGATTATCAAGTAAAGAAATAAATAAAGGTCGCTTAGAAGATGTTTTAGAAATGTGTAATCTAAAAAAATATAGAAATAAATTTCCTCAGGACATTTCTGGGGGACAACAACAGAGAGTAGCTCTAGCAAGAGCTTTAGCCCCCAACCCAGATGTTGTACTTTTGGATGAACCTTTTACAAGTTTAGATGCTCACATGGCAAGAGAGCTTAGAGATGAAGTAGTTTCACTTTTAAGAGAAACAGAGACTACAGCAATTATTGTTACCCATGATCAAGAAGAGGCACTGTCTGTTTGCGATATTGTTAGCGTCCTTGAAGATGGTAAAGTCATGCAAAGCGCTACACCTCAAGAGATATATTTGAATCCAGTAAGTCAAAATGTTGCCAACTCTGTAGGAGATCCAAACATTCTTAAAGGTTTTTCAAAAAATGGAAGAGTAGAGACAGCTTTGGGAACATTTGTATCTGCTTATGATGGTGCATTAGATGTTTCTATTAGACCAGAATGTATTGAACTAACTCTTGATTCCAAAGGCGCTTATGTGGTGAAAGAATGCATTTTCTATGGACATGATCAGGTTGTTTCTTTTGAAAATAGTGCTGGCCAAATATTTAGATCGAGATCCTTACCTTCTACAATTTTTGAAAGTGGAGACAAAATCTCTATAGAAATTTCCGAAGTTACAACTTTTCCTTCAAATACTTGATTTAATTTTTGATACTTTTCCAGCAATAGCCTGTAATTTTATTTCTATTTCTGATAGATTTCCTGATGCCCTTGTAGTTGAGTTCTCTGCAATGTGTTCCCGAGCTGTTGCAAGTGATTTCACTAGTGTTTCTAACTCATTAATAAGAATTTCTATTTCAGAATAAATATCTTGCTTATCCATAAATTAAATAAATCTTTCTAATTAAACATTAATATATATATGTAAAGGAGAATGATTAAATGACAGAAAAAATAGCGAAACTTAGAAGATTTAATATAATCATGGGCTTTCTTCACTTAGTTCAAGGAAGCACATTATTTTGGTTGGGAACAGTAGTCAATACTGATTTTGTAGTTCCAATAACTCTTACTCAATTAGGGGCAGAAGGAAACCCTGGAGATCCTTCTAGTTTTGCGTTAGTTCCACAACTTGAAGTTTGGAGAGAGATTTCAAATTTCGGTCCGGCCGTAGCAACTTTCTTACTAGCTTCTGCAGTTGCACATTTTTTAATTTCTGGTCCCTTTTATTCCCAGTATCAAGAAGATTTACAAAAAGGAATGAATAAAGTCAGATGGGTAGAGTATTCAATTAGTGCATCAGTGATGCTTGTATTGATAGCTTTATTGGTTGGTATTTATGACATTTGGGCTTTAGTAGGAATATTTTTTATGTGTGCTGCAATGTGTTGGTTTGGGTGGATGATGGAAGTTCACAACCAATACACGGATAAAGTTGATTGGACTAGTTATATTATGGGAACAATTGTAGGTATTGCTCCGTGGATATTTATATTTATCAACCTTATTGGTGATGGTGTATCTACCGACACAAACCCACAAGGTGTGCCACAATTTGTTGTTTGGATTTTCATAAGTATTTTCTTATTTTTCAATACCTTTTCTCTTAATATGATTTTGCAATATAAAGGTGTTGGAAAGTGGAAGGACTATCTTTATGGAGAGAGAACATATATATGGTTAAGTCTTCTATCAAAAACAGCTTTAGCTTGGCAAGTATTTTTTGGTACTTATCAACCGAATTAAATTATTTAATTTTTCTACCAAAGAGTATTACGAGAATAATTATTATAAGTAATCCTATGTATGATAAAGCCATTATCTATTCCTAGAAATTAGAGAATTCAATTAGAGGTATTTTCATTTCTTCTTCTGTTAACCCACCGTGGTAACCAACAAGATCGGCTTTAAGATGTTTAGGATAAATTATATTTCCTTTATCTACTAAAAAACAAAAGTCAGGAAGGAGTCTTTCCACATATTGTCCCTCACTTTTTCCAAGAAATAATTCTAACTCATCATTTGGGAGGAACTCGCCTGGAACTTTTTCGAATACTTTTTTAACTTCTTCTTCTATACCATTTGCATAAACTGCTCTTTGATCACCAAATATTTCAACAGTATCTGGGTATTCAAGATAATACCTGCTTTCATTATCGACATTTAATAAACCATGGTCAGCTGAAATTATTGTGTATGTTTTCCTTACATTTGATTCATTTATTGTTTCAACAACTCCTTCAAAGATTTCAAGCTCTTTGTGCCATTCATTACTACCAACACCAAATAAATGAGCAGCAATATCAATTTTTGGATAGTAAATAAAATTAAATCTATTTTCCAACAGAGAAGTGTTTTTAACTAAATCAATAAGCTCATCCTCATCTTTGTAATTAATTTGATTTGAGTCTTTATATATATATTTTGATAGTGCGCTATTTTCCAGATCTTTAGGTTGAATATTATTTGCAAATATTTTTTTTTCTTTAAGCACTGTCCATATAGTTTTATTTTTTGTGAAAAATTCATCCTCAAGCATTTTTTCATTTTCCTCGCTCCAGTTAAGAGCATTTATTAGACCATACTTATTTCTATCAAACTGAAAGTAACCAAGCATCCCAGTATTTATTGGCTGATCTACTAAATTAACTGTGCTTAAAGCAACATTTGTGGAACTTGGAAATGTTGAATTAACAGAACCGGCATTATATTTATTGAAAAAAGAGTCTGTATCCTCAATATTTTTACTTCCGAGTCCGTCTGCGATAATGAAATTAATATTTTCTGCTTCATATAAGGATGAAGATAAAGGAATTTCTTTATTTTCAGTATAAAAATCCTCATTTAATGCAGCATTAAATATTTTTTTAGAAAGATCTAGGAGATTTGGT
>LULN01000025.1_pt1 | contig 32037 bp, 38 predicted proteins | sample 728131 | NCBI WGS metagenome assembly LULN01 (sample SAMN03860288, study PRJNA289734) | marine metagenome | biome: seawater column; feature: ocean; material: water; isolation source: Red Sea water column Station 149 - depth 100m | place: Saudi Arabia: Red Sea | collected 2011-10-15 | depth 100 m
TAGCTTACATTTTTTCCTTGCTACTTGGCCCGTCGTTTGCATATGGCTTACCAGTATGGGAATCTCCACTATGGCTTTTAATCTCAACGGATTCAACTTCAACCAGTCCGTGTTAGCTACAGGTGGTAGGGTTGTCCCTACTTGGGCAGATGTATTGAACCGTGCTAATCTAGGTATGGAAGTAATGCATGAAAGAAATGCCCACAACTTTCCTCTCGACTTGGCAGCTATAGAAGCAACACCAGTCGTTTAAATCAACGTCCGTTCATCCCTTTCAATCAGGGACGCATGACACCCAAGCATGGAACGGGGCTTGGTATATGGATTTTACAATGACAGTAACTTACGTATATCGTGGCGTTGAGTACACCAAAACTACAAAGTAAATTGATGGCTCATCAAACAGCAGGGATGACAGCTTTTGTTACATCGCTGTCACCCGAACCTGAATCACATCACAACAAACCAGAAGAGCATGAAGAAAAGAAAGAGAACTTCGATGAAGAGATCGATCTAGAAACAGCTCTTACTTCTTTGTGAAAAAATTCAACGAACTATGGATAGTGGTCTTCGGATTACTATCCTTTTTTATTATGGTAGAAAGTATGCACTTAAACTACCATCGGTCAGAGACACCTCAGTGTCGGATCTCTGACTAATTGGCTTTTGCCCAGAACCTATTACTACGGTAATAATTAATGGATACCATTAGCCGTCTAGACGGTGGGATAGACCACAACAAATGATCAAAAAAAAATTACACGTGTAGAAAGTCAATATAAAATTTATCCATAACAATGGCACATCAAAATTCGTCATTACTCACCTCGCTTACAGCTCCAGGTGCAGATAATGCGACAAGGGCAGGTTCTACCTTTACAACAACAGAACGTAGAGCACTCTTCCTTAAATTGTTTAGTGGAGAGATGTTCAAAGGATTCCAACGTAATACTATTGCAAGGGATCTAGTCACAAAGAGAACTCTTAAGAACGGTAAGAGTTTACAGTTTATCTATACAGGTCGTACCAACAGTGAGTTCCATACTCCAGGTCAGTCCATCTTAGGTAACAGTGACAATGCACCTCCAGTAGCTGAAAAGACTATTACAGTAGATGACCTACTTATTAGTTCAGCATTCGTATACGAGCTAGATGAGACACTTGCTCACTATGACTTACGTGGAGAAATATCTAAGAAGATTGGTTATGCTCTAGCTGAGAACTATGACCGTAGAATCTTCCGTGCAATCACAAAAGCTGCACGTAAAGCAAGCCCAATAACAAAGACTAACTTTGTTGAGCCAGGTGGAACCCAGATTCAAGTTGGTTCTGCTACAGACTCAGGTGCTGAAGCTTATGATCCTGACAAGCTAGTGACTGCATTCTATGATGCTGCAGCTGCACTAGACGAGAAGGGAGTACCTACTGAAGGTCGTGTAGGTGTACTAAACCCACGTCAGTACTATGCTCTTATCAAGGGTCTAGATGGTTCAGGTATTGGTGCTTACTTAGTAAACAGAGACGAGCAAGGAGATGCTCTACAATCAGGTAGAGGTGTATTCGAGATTGCTGGTATCAAGATTTACAAGTCAATGAACATACCATTCTTCGGTAAGTTCGGTACTAAGTACGGATCTGCATCTTCTACTGCTCCTGGCACAACTGATCCTGGTAATACAGGTTCATTCGTTGGTGAAGCAATGGGTGATCAGCACAATGACACTGTAAACGACTACGGACAAGAAGCTAAGTTCAACAACTCTTGTGGACTAATCTTCCAGAAAGAAGCCGCTGGTGTTGTTGAAGCAATCGGACCTCAAGTTCAAGTAACATCTGGAGATGTATCAGTCATCTACCAAGGAGATGTAATACTCGGACGTTTAGCAATGGGTGCCGACTATCTAAACCCTGCAGCTTCTGTAGAATTGTTCTGCGGAACAGCTACTAAGCCTGCTGCATTCGGTTAATGTACATATGGGGAGTTCTCACGCTCCCCTTTTTCTTTATATAATTTTATGGCTTCCACGACAATTGATACCGAGACCGAACTCTCCGCTGTAAATGCTATCTTGGGAGCAATTGGTCAATCCCCAGTAACAAGTATTAATAAAACTAATCCAGAAATAGGATTCATATATAATTTATTGAGAGATTCTAATGTTGATCTACAGTCTGAAGGCTGGCATTTCAATATAGAAAGACATGTTAAGTATACACCTGAAGATGTAGGTGGTGTAAAGAAGATAGCTATCGGTAGTGATATTCTAAAGATGGATGTTACTGATGGTTGGTCTAAAAGAAACTACGATGTAGTTAAAAGGAATGGTTATTTATATGATAAGTATGATCATACAGATAACTGGGATGAATTGACTGATGGTATAGATTTAGATATAGTTAGACTAATTAGCTATGAAGATCTACCTGAAGTATTTAAAAGATATGTAATATATAAAGCTGCAGTTAGAGCTGCTACACAGTTAGTAGGTAATCCACAATTAGCTCAACTCTTAGCTCAACAAGAAGCTTTATCTAGAGCTGCTATCATGGAGTACGAATGTAATCAAGGTAATCATACTATGTTCGGTCTACCTGAAGATAGTACATACAATGCATATCAACCTTGGAGGTCACTAGGAAGATAATGGCCTCAGTAACACAAACAATAGATAATTACTTTGCTGGTATATCACAGCAACCAGATCTAAAAAAGTTTCCAGGTCAGGTAAAAGATATTGTTAATGCTGTACCTGATGCTATAGAAGGTCTGTATAAAAGACCAGGATCTAAACGTATAGGAACTGCACCATTAGCTAATGTACAATCTAATGGTTCATGGTTCCATTACTTTAGAGATGAGACAGAAGGATCGTATATAGGACAGATAGCTAGTGATGGTAAGGTTAGAATGTGGAGTTGTAATGATGGTACTGAAAAGAACGTATGGTATGATACAGATGATAGTGCATATGATGGAAGTAATTCAATTCATGCATCTATCACATCTTACTTAACTCCTAGTAGTGCTACAGCTACAGAAGATATACAAGCATTAACTATTAATGATACAACATTTTTAAATAATAGAACTAAGACTGTAGCTACTACAGGTACTACTACTGGTAGAGAACATACGCATTTTGCTTTTATTGAACTACTAAGAACAGAGAATGGTAGGCAATATGCTCTAAATATGTATAACAATGAAAATACTACAACTATTAAAAGAGCTACTAGATTAAAAATATCTTCTGATACTTTAGCTGAAGGTCAAAATACAGGTACATGTCCTGGTATAGGTACTCAAGTATTTAGTGTAACTAGTGGATCTAAAAAGAATTTAATATTCCGTATTACAACTTTAGGTCAACAAGGTCAGTTAGTAGATAAAGATGATGGTAATGATCCTCAACAACCGTCTAATATCTATAGTTGTTCCTATAATAGAAATGTAACTTTATTACATGGTGGAGAAGGTTGGGATACAGGAGATACAACTACAGTAACTTTAACTCAAGCTAAAGGTGGAGGAGCTTCTGGTGATAGTACTACTAAAGCTACTTATACTATTGAAGTTGAAGATCATGAAGAAGTAGCTGTTAAAGCTAATTTAAGAGCTTTTCGTCCAGCTCCAACACCTTTTGATGCAGATACAGCTGTTACTTCTGATACAATATTAGGAAGTCTAGCTTCTTTGGTACCTTCAGGTTATAGTTATAAAATAGTTGGTAATGGTATTTACATACATTCTGGTAATTCATTTAATATAGAAGTAGTTGATAAAGATCTCATGAGAGTCATGCAAGATCAAGTTAATAATGTAGCTGATCTACCTACTCAATGTGTAGATGGTTATATAGTTAAGGTAGCTAATTCAAGCGATTCTAATGACGATGATTATTACCTTAAATTTGTAGGTAGAAATGGTAGAGATGGTCCTGGTGCTTGGGTAGAATGTGCTGAACCTGGAATAGCATCTAATTTAGATAATTCAACCATGCCTCATGTACTACAACGTCAAGCAGACGGTGATTTCTTAGTAAAAAGACAAGGTTATAATGTACGTTCAGTAGGAGATGATAATACTAATCCTATGCCATCTTTTATAGGGAAAACAATAAATAGAGTATTATTTTTCCGTAATAGATTAGCTTTTTTATCCGGAGAAAATGTTATATTATCTAGACCTGGAGAATTAAGTTATCCATCTTTCTTTGCTAAGACGGCATTAGCAGTTAGTGCTGTAGATCCTATTGATATATCTTGTAGTTCTACATTCCCTTCTGATTTATATGATGGTATAGAGACAGCAGCTGGTCTAGCAGTCTTTAGTACTAACCAACAATTCTTATTATCTTCTGATGCAGAAATACTAAATCCTGATACAGCTAAACTTAGAAGTATATCTACATATAATTATAATAAAGATTTACCTCCTATATCATTAGGTACGACTATAGGTTATGTTGATAACTCAGGTAAGTATAGTCGTTTCAACGAGATGGTTAGTGTACAAAGAGAACAAGAACCTTTGGTTGGAGAAACTAGTAAAATTGTACCTACACTATTAGAAAAAAACATAGATCTACTTACAAATTCTAGAGAAAATTCTTTAGTATTATTTGGAAAAACTAATTCAGATATAATCTATGGTTATAAGTATTTAACTTATGGTGAGGAAAGAAAACAACAAGCTTGGTTTAAATGGAAACTAAATAATCCAATTAAATACCATTTCATAATAGATGATGAGTATTACTTTTTAGATACAGATAATTTCTTACAGAAAATAAATCTAATGCAACAGGATACAGATCCTAGTATTGATGAAACTGTAGGATCTGATACATCTAACTATCTAATACATTTAGATAACTGGACTACTGTAACTAATGGTATTTATAATGCTACTACGAAACTAACTACATTTACTAATATGTCTGATTGGATAGATCAGGTAACTTCACCTAATGGTGATCTTGTAATAGTTGATACTAATACTGCTGATACAAGAATAGGTAGGTATGCTAAGTGTACTGTTATTAATGGAGATGACTTTACAGTACCTGGAGATTGGTCTACTGGTACATTCTATCATGGTTATCTATATGAGTATTCTGTGAGTTTCCCTAAGTTTTATATGACTCAACAACAGAATCAACAATCTAAATCTGATGTTAATTCATCACTTGTTATCCATAGAATTAAATTAAACTTTGGTAAGTCTGGTCTTTATACTACTACACTACAGAGAACAGGTAAAGATGATTATAGTGAAACATATGAATCAGCTAACTTAGATGAGTATCTAGTATCAGATGCACCATATTTACCTGAGCACGTACAAACAATACCAGTATATGAATCAAATAGAAATGTAAATGTACTGCTAAAATCATCACACCCAGCTCCTGCTACCCTACATGCACTATCATGGGAAGGAGATTATTCACCTAGAAACTACAAACGTGTCTAAATATATTCACCCACTAACAATGGAGGCTGCCTTAGAGGTGGCCTTTAATTTACGTCCAGAAGACCGTAGAGAGGTCGTAGAGGGTCACGGGCTAAATCCTATCGAACACCTAACTTTATGCGTCCACGAAGGCTTAGGGGTGTGGTTCGAGGTGCCTAACGGCAAGACTGCTGGTATGGCTGGAGTCGGACCTGATGGAGCTATATGGATGTTATGTACACCTGCCATCCATGACTATCCTGTTACCTTCGCAAGAGAAGCAAAGCGATTCGTTGAGAGTAGAACTGAACCGCTATTATGGAACATCGTTGATAAACGTAATACTGTCCATCTAAAACTACTCAAATTTTTAGGTTTTAAATTCTTAAGAGAAATTAAGTATGGACCTAACAACTTGTCCTTTATAGAGTTCTGTCGTGTGTACAAATCCTTATAAGCATACAGCTAAATTAGAAAAACATAAAAGAGATTACCGCTTTCGAGCTGAAGAAAATAAGTTTAGGGGTAAGGAAGCTAGTTGGAAGATGGGTCAGAACAGGAATGTTATTGGCTTATCTAGACGTAGATCAGATATTTATACTAAAAAGTTAGATATTATTGGTAAGGGAAGACAACTTCAACAAGAAGCAGAGAAGCAATATTATATCTCTGATTCTACTGTTAAAGCAGCTGAAGGTGGAAGATCCCGTACTGCTGGTAGAAATGATTACTTAGCATTATTAGCTAAGACAGCACAAATTGAAAATAAGATTGGTAATGTACTAGGTAAAGAAAGTGCATTAGCTATGCAAGGTATTGATAGAGAATATCAGAATAAAGTAGCTATGAATAGACAGAAGTTAGGATTGCCAGGTCAGTATGGACCAGCTGTGTTTGAACGTCAGCAGAGTCCGTGGGAAAGAATACAACCTGTACTGCAAGCTGTATCGTTTGCTACTGGTACATTTAGTGCTATGAATCCTACACAAGCGGGACCAACAACTATCAATAATTATAACTACTGATGACGAATTCATTTAATCCCTCGCTAGGTGTAGACACTAGTAAAACAAATTATCTGCAAACTGAAGTCGATATGACTGAAGCTACTAATAAGCAGATAGATAGGAATGTAAAGCTGGTAGATGAACATTTCAACCAGCTTATCAAGATGCATAATGATTCCATCAAAGCTAATCAGAAAGGATGGAAAGAACTAGCACAGTTCACAACAGAAGGCATGAAGTTCGCTAAGTGGGCTAGAACTCAAGCTGATGCTAGAAATGCTATACAAAATTATTATTCAGATGACCCAGATGCAGTTAAAAGTAGAGTCTTAGATGAAGCTGAAGTAGATGTTAATGACGCTGAATTGAAAGCTCAGAAAAGAATTAACTATACAGCTGCTGGTGAAATAGAATGGATTGATCCAGATACAGCTGGTGCTCTAAAAGAAACTGGTATGAATAGAGCACAGATAGAAGAACTGCTTGGTATATCTTTTGGTCAAACTGGTGAGTTCTTTGAAAAAGCTAAAGATCTAGTAGAAGTTGAGGTAGCACCAGGAGTATGGAAGAAGTGGACAGAACCAGGTGGTTTAACAGCTATGGAAAGATCTATAATATCTAAAGAAATAGATAGTCTTTTTATAACACAACTCATAGATTCAGGTATTAATAGACGTTTAATAAATAAACACTTATTAAAACCTATGCTCAAACAGCATAATTCTCGATTAACTAAAGCTCAAGTTGAAGCAACTAAAGGAAGATTAGCTGCAGAAACAGAGCGTCGTAATAGAGAATTTTCTAATGAGTTTAATAATATAGCAGATTCATCTAATGATACAGCAGCAGCAGGTGCTATTATTGAAAATTATCTAAAAGATTTTGCTGGGTACCATGCTGCTTCATCTGGTATGGCAGATAAAGGTTATTCTATAGCTAAACAAGAATTACAAGGATTTATATTAGCCGGATTACAGAACGGTACACTAGATCCTAGTGCTGTTAAAGGGGCTTTAGGTTACTTATTATCACCTAATGATGGAGGTCCAAAAAGATCCATAGAAGAATACTTACCTGCTTTCGTTGCTCCTATTAAAAAAGCTATAGCTTTAGCTAATAGCGACAAATTAAAAGAAGCTAAACTAGCATTACAAATGGAGCAAAAGACTTTTGTTGATCAATATATAGACAAATGGAGAGAAACTGGTAAACCTCCTTCTGAAGAAGAAGTTCAAAAAGCAGCTCAAGAATATAGAATTAAATTTGGAGAAAATAGTTCTACTTTATCAAACTACTGGAGTCAGCAAGATATAGATGATGCAGATATAGAATTAGAATTAAATGATAGATGGAGTAAAACTGGAGAAATATTTATAGAAGATCTAGATGGTATATCAGATGCAGAGATTAAAGCTAAATGGTTACAAAGAGTTAATCAAGGTGGTCTAAGTTCAAAGGAAATTACACGAAGAGATGCTAGTATTAAAACTCTTGTAAATGATAGAACATTTGAACAAGATGCAGATAAAGAAAAAACCTTTAAGTGGGATACTATATATAATAATGCTTTAGAGAAATATGATGAAGTATATCGTAGTGAAAGATCACAAGGTCAAAACCATAGAACTGCTAAAAGTATAGCTTTAAAAGAAACTAGAGCTTATATACAAACAGATGCAGCTGAAATGAGAAACTGGGAACCTAGAGATGATACTAAAGCTGATAATATTAATTCTGCTAGAGCAGCTATTATAAAAGATAATTCTGTTATTGATAGTCCAGATTTATGGAAAGGAGAAGAAGCTGAATTAAAAGCAGCTCTAAGATATATTAACACTGGTAAAGGTGGTCTACCCCAATACTACAAAAGTTTCCCATTCATTAACCTAACACCATATGAGTTGATGTTAAGAAGGTTAGCAGCTACTGGTATGATTAAACCTAGTGAGGTTAAACCTATCCCAGAACGTGAATTACAACCAGAAACTCAAGATCTACTATTAAATAAACCATCACCTTCTCGTACTATAAGAGCATTAAATAGTGGAGAAGATATGACTAGTTCATTAGAATCTACATCATATGAAGATACAGAAAGTTTAGTATCAGATGCTAGAAGTAGAGCAGAACGTAATAACCAAACAGCAGGTTGGGAAATAGCTTTAGTAAATATAGATCCAACCTTAGAAGAAGAACACACCCAAGTAGTCGGAGAACAATCACCCTTCATGCGACTCAATACAATGCTTCCAGGTGTAGCTATGGCTTACGTGGAAGATACATATAACGTATAAAACAATGCCTATAGATGAGTCTTTAGTCGATAATGAAGGTATGCAGCAATACCAAGCTGATCAACTTAATTATCTAGATAATAGTAGACAACAAGAAGCGGCTCGTCAAGAATTCCAAAAGCAAGACGAGGAAACAGAAAAACAAGCCCTAAGTGAACAAGCAGATCCAAGGAATGCTGACAAATGGGGATTGAAAGCTGTTGCTAAAGAACTTCAATCAGTTGCAACTGGTGGATTACAGGATACTGCATCTTCAATGATGACATTTCCTGAACGTACAGTAGACGCATTAACTGGTGAAATACAAAGAGAAAGAAAAGAGAAAGGGTACTATAGACCTGAATGGGACCCTCTAGTAGATCATAGTAACCCTATCATAACTAAAACATGGTGGGGTAAATTATTAAGAGGTACTGTACACTTCGGTACAATGGCTGCTGCTATCATACCTGCTGCTAAAGTAACTGCAGCTAGGTTAGGTATAGCAGGTACAGGTATTATGGCTAATAGTTTAGTCAGAGCTGCTGGAGTCGGTGCTGTATCTGATTTAGTATCTAAAGAATCAGATGGAGAGAATGCACTTGGTATGCTTAGAGATCGGTATGGTTTCATAGATACTCCTATAAGTACTAGGGAAACTGATCACCCTATCATGATGAAGTTTAAAAACATCGTGGAAGGTATGGGTATTGGTCTCATATTTGACAGTGCAGCAATGGCTCTAGGTAGAGGAAGTGATGCTGTTAAAGCACAGATAGCTGCTAGACAGAAGAGTGTTGAATTACAAACACTCAGAAAAGGTATCCAAGAAGTTAGAAGAAATGAATTTGGATTCCGTGGTAGTAAGAATAAACCTATAGCTGATTCATCACAAGCTGCTCATATTTCTGAAGATGATCCATTTATTGTATGGGCACAGCAGAAGAAAATAAGAAGTGACTGGGGAGCACAAGAAGGATCTACAAGTTCTGTTACTACACCAGTACAAAGAGAACGTGTAGCTAGAGAAGCTGACATTAGTGAAGATCTAGTTGATGAAACACTACAGAAACTACTAAGTAGTGAAAGGTATCAATCAGTTCTTAAGAGTGTAGGTGGTAGTAGAAAGAGATTAGTAGAAGTATTTGGTGATTCTATAGCAGCACATCAACGCATTACTCAAGGTAGAAATGCAGCTGATATGTCATCAGATGAGTATCTTAAAGAACTATTTGAATCATATGATGTATTCGATGGTGGTACAGATGATGCTATCAAGACTCTAACTAGTAGAAATGTAGTAGTAGCTGATTTATTAACTGGCTCACTATTACATCAACTAAGAGACCTTGGAATAGCTGGTAGAGAGATAGCAGATTTTGCTGATCTTGGTGATATAGATGGTCCAGCTGATCAGATAGTAGATACTATGTTAACTCTACTTACTGAAACAAAGAAAGCTAGAATTGTTAAGTCACAGAACTTTAGAGAGTTAGGTGCTGGTAAGAGAAAGCAGTACTTAGAAGAAAACTTAAGTCAAGATATGGCTGATACCAGGGAATCTATTATGTCTATCTTACAGATAGCTAAAGATGATCCTGATGAGAATATGCTTAATGCATTATTTGAAGCATTCTCCTCTATGAAGACAGTTAATAGTGTAGATGACTTCGATAATTGGGCTAGGAAGATGATCATCGGAGGCGAGATTGAAGGTAAGAAACAGACTGGTGCTGTCGTAAGAGAACTAGGTGGTGTTATGACTCATAGCATTCTAAGCGGTCCTAAGACCCCTTTAAGAGCTGTTATGGGAACAAGTACCGCAACTTTCTTAAGACCACTCTCTACGACGTTAGGAGCTGCAATGCGGTATCCTTTCGGTGGAGATGCTGAGACACTAAGAGCTGGTATGGCTTCAATCAATGCTATGATGGAAGCTATCCCTGAATCATGGACGCTATTTAAAAGTAAACTGGATGGATATTGGAGTGGAGATATATCTACAGTTAAAACTAGATTCTCTGAATACACTAGAAGTGATGAGAACTGGGAACTGTTAAGAAAGTGGGCAGAGAATCCTAAGTCTGGAGCTACAGATGGAGATAGAGCATGGTTTAATTTAGCTAATATGGCTAGATCTATGAATGATAATAAGTTTTTATCATACTCTACTAAACTTATGGCTGCTACTGATGATGCTTTCGCTTATATCTTAGGTAGAGCTAAGATGAGAGAGAAGGCTATGAGATCAGCTATGGATGCTCAGAATAAAGGAGCATTAACTGCTTACTCTGAGATTACTCCTGAACTAGTTCGAGTCTATGAAGAAGACTTCTATCGTGATATATTCGATGGAGATGGTAACATCATAGATGATGCTGTTAAATGGGCTAGAAAAGAAGTTACACTTACAGAAGAATTAAATCCACAAGGCTTTGCTGGAGGATTAAACTCTGTATTCCAAGCTAATCCTTGGGCTAAACCTTTCTTCCTATTTGCTAGAACTGGTGTAAATGGTCTTAAATTGACTGCTAAACATACACCTGGATTTAACTTCTTAGTAAAAGAATTTAATGATATAGCTTTTGCTAACCCTAATAACCTAGATGCTGTAAGAAAGTACGGTATAACTAATGCTGCTGAACTAGCAAATGCTAAGGCTTTGCAGACTGGTAGATTAGCTATGGGTAGTGCTTTAGTCAGCATGGCCTCTTGGTCTTGGATGGCTGGTAATATGACTGGAAACGGTCCTACAGATAGACAGAAGAGACAAGCATGGTTAGATGCAGGGTATAAACCTAGACACATTAAGATAGGTGGTCTATGGATAGGATATGAATCAATTGAACCATTCAACCAAATAATGACAATGATTGCTGATATAGGTGATCATAGTGAATTAATGGGTTCTGAATGGACTGAACAACAATTACTTAAAACTGGATTAGTATTAGCTCAGGGTATAACAAGTAAATCTTATCTTGCTGGTATGCAGCAGTTTGTAGATTTATTTGGTGGTAGACCTGGACAGGCAGAACGTATTATTGCTAACTTAGCAAATAATCAAATACCTTTAGCAGGTTTAAGAAATGAGTTAGGTAAAATCTTTACACCCTATACGAGAGAATTAGGATCAGGTATTGATCAAGCAATTAGAAATAGGAACTTAATTACTGAAAACATAGCTGGACAACCATTACCTATTAAATATGATATGTTAAATGGGAGACCAATTAAAGATCATGACTTCATGACTAGAATGTTTAATGCAGTTAGTCCTATATCTTTGAATTTAGACAATACTCCTGGTAGAAGATTATTATTTGACAGTGGATATGATACTAGATTATCTACTTACTATGCTCCTGATGGAACTAACTTAACTGATTCACCTGAAATCAGATCAATGTTCCAACAAGCCATAGGTATGCAAAACTTAGAACGTCAGTTAGATAAACTAGCTGAGAATCCTAAAGTTTTAGCCTCTTTAGAAACAATGCATAGAGATATAAGAAGTGGTAATAGAGGTGAATACGAAGGTGGTGACTATTTCCATAATAAGAAAATAGACGCAATCTTCCAACGTGCTCGTAGAACTGCTTGGGCATCTATTATGCAAGATCCTAGAATTCAATCTCTTATGACTGAACAAAGAGAAGCTAGGAAAAAGAGATATAGAAAAACTAAAGAAACAACAAACACCCAATCCATTCTCTCGATATACAAATAAACAATGGCAAGTTTTAAACAATATACAGCAAGTGGGGGTGCTTCTGAAGCTTTTTCTATTCCAACCTTCTCTTCTGATGAAATCAAAGTATACGTTGATAACGTATTAAAAACAGCAGCTACACATTATAATATAACAAGTTATACAGCTAATGGCGGTACAGTAACTTGGACATCAGGTAACGTACCTAATGGTGTCGTAGTCCGTATCGTAAGAGATACGACTGTAACAACTGCTAGAGCTACATACTCAGCAGGTTCTTCTATTAAAGCAGATGATCTAAATGATAACCAAACACAAGCTTTAAGATCTTTAGAAGAGCAAGATGATCAGTTAATACAAACATATGATGTAGAAGATGCTGCTATTACTACAGCTAAGATAAAAGCTGATAATATAACTAGTGCTTTAATAGCTGATGATCAAATCAACTCAGAGCATTATGTAGACGGTAGTATTGATACAGCACACATAGCAGATGCTCAAGTAACTACAGCTAAGATAGCAGCTGATGCAATTACTGCAGCTAAAATAGCTGACGATGTTGTTAATTCTGAGCATATAGCTGCAGGTGCAGTTGACTTAGAGCATATGTCAGCTAATTCTGTAGACAGTGATCAGTACGTAGATGGATCAATTGATCTAGCTCACATGTCTGCTAACTCAGTTGACAGTGACCAATATGTAGATGGGTCTATTGATACTGTTCATATAGCAGACTTAAATGTAACTACAGCTAAGATAGCTGCAGATGCTGTAACTAATGCTAAAATTGCAGATAACTCTATTGATTCAGAACATTATGTAGATGGATCTATAGACACAGTTCACCTAGCAGATAACTCAGTGACTGGTGCTAAGTTAGCAGCAGGTACTATCGGTACAACTGATTTAGCTGACTCTGGAGTGACTACTGCTAAGATAGCAGCTGACGCTGTAACTGGAGCTAAGATAGCAGATGATGCAATAGCGAATGAACATATTCAGGACGGTCAAGTATATAGAGTACACCTAGTAGGTGATGCTGTAGATAGCAGTAAGCTTGCTGATAACGCTGTAAATTCAGAACACTATGTAGACGGTAGTATAGATACGGAGCATATAGCTGATGCAAATATTACTACAGCTAAAATAGCAGATAATGCAGTTACTTCTGCAAAGATAGCTGCAGATGCAATAGATGGTACTAAGATAGCAGATAATGCTATTGGTGCTGAACATATAGCTGCTAATGCTGTTACAACTTCAGAGATAGCCGATGCTGAACTCACAACGCTTGCTGGTATGCAGACAGGTACTGCAAGTATCCTGGCAGGTGGTACTGCTCTTACTGCGACTCTCGCTGAAATTAATACGGTGGTCGATGGTAAGTCTGTTGAAACTACTATATCAGATACTGATGCCGCATACCCTACTAGTGGAGCTGTTGTTGATTATGTTGCTGCTCAAATCGCCCCTATTGGTGGATTAGAAGTTATTGCAACAGATGCAGCATTTCCTAATACCCAACCTGCAGCTGGTGTAGTTATCTCTATAGCTGATGCTGGTGGTCTTGTTGTTAATGGATCTGGTACTAGTACTACAGGTAGAACTGTAGGTGGTTCAACCGTAACTATTAATAATATAGCTTCTAACTTCAATAGTACTACTGTTGATAATGGTGTAGCATTTATGGTTAGTTCTACTGGCTCTGGTCAGATATATAACTACCACAAAGCAACACTTAAAGAAGCTGATCTACTCAGTCTTAGTGGAGACATAAATGACTTTGCTGAAAGATATAGAGTAGCTGGATCTGCACCTAGTTCTTCATTAGATGAAGGTGACTTATGGTGGGATACAGCAACAGATAAGTTAAAAGTATATGATGGTTCTTCATGGGAAGAAGTAGCATCTAGTGGTGATTTCTACATCAATACAATATCTAGTTATTCTGGTACTGGTGGTAACTCTGCTACATTCAATGGATCAGCTTATAGATTTACATTATCTAATCCAGGTTCTTCAGCTCAACAACATGTTGTTAGCATCAATGGAGTCATTCAGAAACCTAATAGCGGAACCAGTCAGCCATCCGAAGGATTTGTTATTGACGGTAGCTCAATTATCTTTTCTGATGCCCCCGCTACTGGTAGTGATTATTTCATTCTTACACTCGGAACAACAGTAAGTATTGGTACTCCAAGTGATAATACAGTAAGTACAGCTAAGATACAGAACTTAGCAGTTACTGGTGATAAGATTGCAACTAACTTAGATTTAGCAGATAGTAAGAAGATTAGGTTTGGAACAGGAAATGATTTAGAGATTTACCATGATGGATCTAATAGTTATATTGCTAATGCTACTAATAATTTATGGATTACTGGATCTGGTGATGGAGCTAATAATAATATATTAATACGTCCTAAATCTACTGAAAACTCTATTAAAGCTACAGGTAATGCAGGAGTAGAACTCTATTACGATAACGCTAAGAAGTTTGAGACCAATGCTGGAGGAGCAGAATGTCATGGAAACTTAATTTTCGATGATAGCTATGCACTTTATCTAGGTAATTCGTATGATCTACAAATCTACCATGATGGAAGTAACAGTATTATTACCGCAGGCACGACTGGTGACTTACAACTTACTTCTACTAATGACGATGTAGTAATAACAGGTGCAGATGATGTGCATATTCAAGTTCAAGGAGGAGAAAATGGTATTCGAGTTTACGGTGATGGAGCAGTAAAACTCTATTACGACAACTCGATGAAGTTTGAGACAACTTCAACTGGAACAAAGTTTTATGAAGACGCTTATTTTAATGGTGCTAACAATCATGCAAAATGGGATCATTCTGAAAATCATCTAATATTTTTTGATAGTTCTAAAGCGGTATTCGGAGATGGAGAAGATCTACAAATCTATCATAATGGAACGAATAGTTTTATAGCTAATTCTACTGGTCAACTACAAATTAAAGGTGATCATATTGAATTACTTGGTAATACAGCAGCAGAATATTTAATACGTGCAATTAAAGACGGAGCCGTAGAACTCTATCACGACAACGCTAAGAAGATAGAGACAGCTAGTTATGGAGCCGTTACTACAGGAACTCATCAAGTTACTGGTAACTTTGAGTTGTTTGATAATGGTCAAGCAATATTTGGAACTGGTGGAGATCTAAAAATCTATCATGATGGATCTAATTCATACATAGATGATACTGGTACAGGATCTTTACTGATTGATTCAGATAGTCAAGTTATATTTAGGACTGATACTTTTACTGTAAACAATGCTGCTAATAGTGAAAATATGTTAGTAGCAGCAGTAGATGGAGCCGTCGATCTCTATTACGATAGTAGTAAGAAGTTTGAGACAGCTAGTTATGGAGCCATCACTACAGGAACCCATAAAGTACAAGGTGCAGAAGGAGGTAGTGCAGAACTTTGGTTACAAGCAGATGAAGGTGACGATGATGCAGATAATTGGTTGATATACCATGATGCTTCTGATAATATGCTTAAAATTGCTTCAAAACCAGGAGGATCATACGTTGATAACTTCCGTATCCAAAATGATGGAAGAGTACAGATACCAAATGATACAGGAAAATATGAATGTGGATCTAGTTCAGATCTACAAATCTACCATGATGGAACGAATAGTCACGTAACTAATAATACTGGAAAACTTTTACTTAGAAGTGATGAACTGAAACTACAGAATGGTGATGGTACTGATACATATTTAAAAGGTGTAGATGACGGAACCGTAGAACTCTATCACAATAACTCCCTTAAATTTAGAACTTATGCTGATGGAGCTATGAGTTACGGTCATATCAGACCTGATACAGACGATAGCTATGATTTAGGTATTAGTGGTGCAAGATGGGATGATGTTTATGCAACTAATGGAACCATTCAAACATCTGATAGAAATTCTAAGAAAGATATTGTCAAATCTGATTTAGGTTTATCTTTCATAAATGCTATCGAACCAGTTTCATATAAATTTAAAACAGGATCTAGAACACATTATGGTGTTATAGCTCAAGATTTAGAGACAGTATTAGATGGTAAAGACTTTGCTGGACTTACTAAGGATACTGAAACAGGTAATTATGGTATTCGTTATACAGAACTTATATCACCATTAATTAAAGCAGTACAAGAACTATCCGCAAAAATAGAAACACTAGAAACTAAAGTCGCCGCATTGGAGGCTAAATAACTATGGCATTAACACAAATAGACGATAGGGGTTTAAAGACTCCTATCGACCTCTTAGATAACGAAAAAATTAGATTTGGTACAGGAAATGATTTAGAAGTATTTCATGATGGGTCTAATTCATATATAAAAGAAGCAGGTACAGGTCAGTTACTTATTCAAGCTGATAACCTTATTCTTGAAAATGCTGCTGGAGCAAACTATCTAGTAGGAATGTCAGGTGCTGAAGTTATTCTTTATCATAATGATCAACAAAAATTCCAGACAACTGCAGACGGTGTTACTGTAAATGGAGATTTAAACTTACAACAGCCTTCCTCGACTACTAATTATATTCAATGGGATAATTCAGAAGGTAAGTTAAAGTTAAAAGATGATATAAAAATTACAGTAGGGGATGGAGAAGATCTACAAATCTACCATAATGGAACAAACTCATTTGTAAAAAATACAACTGGTCAACTATGTCTAAACTCTAATGAATTTGGAGTAGCAAATGAAAACTTTACTGAGAATATAATTCGTGGTACTGCTGATGGAGATGTAAAACTTTTTTACGACGGTGTTGAGAAGCTTGCGACGACTTCGACTGGTGTCCAACTATCAGATTATTTATATCTAAATGATGGTAAAGAAATTAGATTCGGAGATGATGGAGATTTAAAAATCTACCATGATGGATCTAATTCTTACCTAGATAACGATACAGGAGGAGTTAGATTAAATACTGCTTCAGGTGACATACAAATAAATAAAGGAACGTCTGAATATATGGGACGTTTTATAACTGATGGAGCCGTAGAACTCTATTATGACGGTACCAAACAGTTCGAGACGGCATCTAGTGGTCTATTAGGTGCTGATAATCATAGACTAATGTTGGGGTCTGATTCGGATCTGCAACTATGGCATGATGGGACAAACAGTATTATTGATGCTACTCATGGAAGTGGAACATTTTATATTAGAGGTGATGCACTAGCTCTTCAAACATCACAAAGTACTCCTGAAACTTATCTTTTAGCTAATTCAAACGGAGCCGTAGAACTCTATTACGACAACAGTAAGAAGCTTGAGACAAAGAGTTGGGGAGTAGAAGTTACAGGTGCTATTAATGTTGGAACTAGTTATTTTAAAGTTAAAGATAATGGTCATTTCTATGCTGGAGATGATGAAGATCTCAAAATATACCATGATGGATCTCACTCGTTCATAAAAGATACTGGTACTGGAAACTTCTACATTACTGGTTCGTATTTAGCTTTTATGAATGCGGCTGGTAGTGAATATATGCTAGATGGATTAGAGAATGGAGCAGCATCATTATTTTATGATGGTGTTAATAAGTTTCAGACAAATGCTAATGGAGTAACAGTTTTCGGTTCTGAAGGTATAAAACTATACACTGAAAACGGTAATAACACAGATACTAACTCTATTGTCTGGAGAGGAGGAAGTGATTCACAACAAGCAAATGTAGCTCAATTAGTAGCAAAACAAGTATCTGATTGGGGTGGTGAATTACAACTTAAAGTTAAAAAGAACGATGGAAGTTTAAATGATAATTATGCAACGGTTCTACACGCAAAAGGAGATAGCAATGGTCATATCAATCTTTGTCAGGATAGTGTAACTAGATTTCAAGTAAACGGTACTGGCTTTAAAGCTGGTGCAGCGATTCCTGGTGATCATGCAACAGGTGGATTAATCATTAATTCATCAGGTGAATCTTCTCTTTATAGAAGTAGTAACGGTATTGTCTTTATTATGGGTGGCCCTCAGAGTGGTCAGAAAATAATTGAATTTAGACATACAAGTACTGGTATTGGAAATATTAGTAAGGATGGTACTACTGGAATTAATTTCAACACAACTAACTCAGATAGAACACTAAAGAAAAACTTTGAAGACTGGACTGATAGTTATTGGACAGGATTTAAAGATCTTAAACCTCAAAAATTCAACTTCCTTTTCCAAGAAGATTCCGATCCAAAAATTAAAGGTTATATCGCACAAGATTTAGCTTCAACTTTCCCTGAAGCTTATCCGAAAGATGTTGAAACAGATAAATATATGTTCAACCCTTCTGGTATGGTTCCTTATTTAATGAAGACATTGCAAGAAGCGATTGTTGAAATAGAAACACTAAAAACAAAAGTGGCTGCCTTAGAATCAAGCTAAGGTAGTCCAATTTATAAACAAACAATTAATTAAAATGGCAACTAAAACTTGGCAAGTCAACACCCTTCAGCGTGAACTAGCAGATGGGTATGTAAATAAAGTAATCTATCGTGTTAATGGCGAAGATGGTACCTACAAATTCAGAGCTACTGGTGAAGTAGATCTTCCAAAACCTGATACTCTAGTACCTTATGCTGACCTTACAGAAGAAGTAGTACTAGGTTGGGTTAAGGCAAAGCTAGATGCAGATAAAGCTGGTACTGTAGCTGCTATTGAAGCAGCTGTAGAGAACGGTGTAAACGAACAGAAGACCCCAACAACAGGTGTCGGTAAACCTTGGTAGTATAAAGGTACCTACAACTCCTAAACCTCTACCTACGATGGAAATCGAGTTTAAACCACCTTCAGCTCGAATTCCAGGTTATACCCCTATGGTGATCCCTCCAAGCGATCTGGAGGCTCCTGAAGGGGTAGAGAAAGAGACTACGGAAGAACCACCCCCTCCACCTAAAGTACAATTACCTGTATTAGATATACAGATGCCTTTACCAACTGCAGAAGTAGTAGCAACTGCTACCTATGCAGCTGTGGCAGCTGTAGCAACTACCACCCTAGCTACACCTCTCTTTGATCAAATAAAAAAGAAATTACAGAAATTCCTACAAGGTAAGATTGATAAATGGAAGCAACAGCGAAAGAAGAAAAAAAAGGATTCTTCGGAAAATTAAAAGATGCTGCAGAAGACCAAGAACACCAAATACAAATTTTAGGTACATTTGTTAGACTTGGTGTTGTTGTTTGGAGTGGCTTTATTATTACATTGAACTATGTAGAAATACCAATGATCAAGAAAAGCCCAGGTGGAGACATAACTTTCCCTGCCAGTATCTTTACTGGAGCACTTGCAACATTCGGCTTAACTACTGGTAACGGTAACGGAAAAAAGGACAAACCAAAGACATGAAAAAATGGCTAGTACTCTTATTACTGGCATCACCCACGGTAGCGAGAGCAGAATTAGTGACCCCAAACTTTACACAGGGGTCGATGAACAGTACGACGACAACGACCCAAGAGATAGTAGAGGAAATAACTACGACAACCTATGGGTCTGCATTAAACAAATGGACTGGGGAAAATATAACCCATACATCAGCCTCATCAGGAGGTATAGCCGATTCAGATTCAATATTCACTTTACATACAGCTGGAGATCCCTTCGAGTTAGAAGTGGTAACAAGAGCAGCCAGTCAGGTACTGTCAGTAACAGAAATAGAAAGAGAAATCGATACTACTTCTACTACGGTATCCTTATCAGTCTTCTCTCAATAGCACCCGCTAGAGCTGAAGAAAGAAATGTATCTAATCCAGTAGCTGCTGCAACGGGAAATGTAACCAACCAAGCGGTGCAATTCCAGAATAATGGAGCACCGTCAAGACAGCACTATGGACCTAATATTAGCTGTAATGGAGCTACAATGACATTCTCTCCATTTTATATGGGAAATCATACTACTCCATATGATATTGAAGGTGGAAGTATGCAGCAACAGAATTATACTGTAGCTGAGAACTGGGGTGCTCAACTTAACTTTATGGTACCTTTAGACCGTGAAGGTTTGAATAGGTGTCGTAGTATAGCAGCTAGACAAGAAGAAAAGATGAGATTAGACTATGAATTAGTTAGAGTCCTGAAGTGTGCAGAACTGCAACAGAAAGGCTTTATGCTACTTCCTAGTTCTGATCTTGGTCATATGTGTAGTGATGTTGTACCAATAGCTAAATGGGAAGAAGATGTAGAGAAAGCTGTTGAAAAGAAATTAAAAGAAGAATGTAAACCTATTAAAAAGAACTGGAAACTATGGCAGAAGCAGAAGTATCAGTGTCCGAAGACACCGAAGTTACAGAAGAAGAAGTAGTAGAAGAAGTAAAAGAAGAACCTAAAGTTGAGGCAAAGGTTTCAAAGAAATACTCAACAAAAGCCACACGTGGCACACTAGACAAAGTTTAACCCTACCCCCTAATACAATGATCCTAATTATCAAGCCCATCCTTTTCGCCTTCTTGAAGTCAGATGCAGTTAAGAAGCTAGTAGTAGACCTACTTGAAGCATACGTTGCTAGAACTGATAACAAACTAGATGATCAGGCATTGGAAATTGTTAAAAAGAAACTATTAACCTAATGGCAGCTAATAAAATAGTAGATGGTCTGAAAGACTACAAATATGGTGTACCTACTAAAGGTACTAAATTTGAAAAGCTTTACCTAAAGAAAAAAGGTTGGGTAAAGAAAGATCCAGTAAACAATCCAAATATGGCATAATGGCTGAAACATCAGAAACCTATGATGCATGGCTAGGACAACAAGGTTCTAGACGTAGAGGTGGTAAAGATACAAGAAAACCTTGGCAAAGAGGTGGGTTTAAAAATAAAGCTGCTTACGATGCAGCAGTAAAAAAAGATCCTTCAATTGAAGAACTCTTAGCAGATTATTAAACTATGGCAAAAGCCAAAGAAGAAAAGTTTGATGAGTTACATAACCTTGTCACTAATGAATTCCTTAAAAGAGTTCGTAGTGGCGAGGCTACTACTCAAGACTTAAAAGCAGCCTGTGATTGGCTTAAGACTAATGACATAACAGGTGTTGCTTATGAGGGCAGTCCAATGGACAAGCTAAACAGAATCCTCCCTAAAGTTGACCCTGAATTAGTACAACGGAGGTTATATGGCTCCAAGACGGGCTAAGAACCCAGGTAAGACTTCTAGATACTACCAATCTAAGAAAGGTAGGAAGTCTTACGCTAAACAAAAAAGAAAACAAAAGAAGATTAACAGTACTGCTGCTAAAAGGCAGTATCGTAAACTCCTCTCTCGTAGACGTAGGAAGCTAGGTATTATGGGTAAGGGAGGTAAGGATGTGTCTCATAAGAAGGGCAGACTTACACTTGAAATACCAAAGAAAAATCGTGCCAGAGGAGGGGCAAAACGTAAGTAATTATGGCTTGGAAAAAAACTAAAATAACAAATAACGCTGGTAAAATTATAACTGCCTGGAAGAATGAAAAAGGTCAAATTAGTTATACTAATCCTAAAGCTATAGGTGCTGCTAAGAAAGCTCTTCAAGTTAGTGGTGTTGCTAAAGGTTTATCAGGTATTAGAGATACTGCTTCATTTATACGTTCATCTCTAAAAATAGACCCTGGATCTAGACCTGGACAATTTCTAGGTGGACCATTACCTAAAAAGATTGAAGCTAAATCTAAACAATTATTAATAGATGAAGAAAAAGAAAAAAGTTTAAATCCTCAAAATTACAAACAATGGTCAGAAACTGAAGGAGGTAAAGCATTTATACAAAAAGAAGCAGCAATTCAAGAAGGATTAGATGAAGACGCAAGATACACTTTTAGACCAAATCTTGAAAAGGAGAAAGTAACACCAATTCCTGAAGAACCAACAAATAAGGGTATTAAAAGTGATGGAAGTAAAAGTCAAGCTTCAGATACTTCAGATACTTCAGGTACTTCAGGTACTTCAGGTAATAAGTCAAATAGATTTAGTCTAAATGCTGGGTTCTCAAAAAGACAAATTGAATCTCAGTTAAGACGTTATAAATTTAAGAAGACTAAAGCTAGTGATGCTTTAAAAATTAAACGTCTAGAAAATCTATTAGCTAAAAAAAGAAGTGGTGGTTAGCCATGGAAGAAGAACAAGACATCCAAAGTGATATAGTTAAACAAAAACAACTCCGTGATGCTCAAGAGAATCAGGAGTTCGATAGAGAAATGGATGCTTACCGTAGAGGTAGGAATCTAACTGATGAACAACGTAAAGAAAGATTACTTGATAATGCAAGATTAAAGGGTAATCTTTTAGAAGCTATAAATACTCCTACTACTCCATTAAGAGGATCTCAATTCTTAGATAATATCCAAGGAAAGATAGGAGAAGCTGGTTCTGCTATAATGGAAGCAGCTCAAGAAGATCCTGATACTTGGACTGATGATGCTATTAGAATTGGTCTAGGTGGTGTTAGAAATGTAGGTACCGTATTAGGTGCTCCTGGTATTAAACAAGGCTTACAGCTATTAGGAGCACCAGCTTACTACGTTGGTAGAGGTCTAGGCTATGGCTTAGAGAAAGCTGGTGTTGATCCTAGATATGGTCACATAGTAGGTGAAGTAGGTGAATGGTTTATACCTGGATATGGTATGTATAAAGCAGCTGGTAAAATAGTTAAAACAGGCAAAGCTTTAAATACTTTATCTAACATGACTCCATTAGAAAGAGGTTTAGCAGTAGGTACTGTAGGTGCAGCAAAACCTATTTACAAGAAAGGAGATTTATTAAAACATGCTTTTTTATCGGAAAGATTAACCAAACAAATAACAGGACTACCTCCTGAAAGGAAGTTAGTATCATTAAGAAAATCAAATAATTTTAAACAATTATCTGAAAATGAGAAGTCTAATGTTATAGATATGATTGGTAAATTAGATAATTATATAACTTCAAGACTTAACGCTCCAGGTTTTAATCCTAGTAAACCTAGTATAGGATATACAGGGCAAAAAGATATAATCACTAATGGAAAAGTCTTAAGTATACGTCCTAAAAAAGGTGAATATGTTTTATTCAATAAAACTGCTGATCAAGCTATTAAAAGTAAAAGAAATATATGGGATCAACCTAGTTCAGCAGAAAAAGGTAGAGTATCAAATGAATTTATCTGGAATAGTAAAAAAGAATATAATGCTGATGCTAAAAAAATATTAGACCATTTACTAAATAGTAAACATCCAGAAGATCAAGATTTATATTATAGAATAGTTGGTGGTTCAAAACCTTTCCAAGGAGAACATATACAATACCAAAAAGCAGGTGGTAATGATCCTGTGTGGATAGAACAACCTAATGGTACTTTCAGACATAGATCTAAATTAAATGCTGAAGGTAAGCCTCTAGCACCTGGAGATATAGAAAACTTACGTTTAGTAGGTATATATGATTTTAAATATCTAAAAGATGGTTTAGAAGGTTATATGGAAAAAGGTACAAAACCATTAAATAATGATTACTATTTAGAAATGGATAGAAGTAATAATATTATAATTATGCATAATAAAACTGGTCAATATCCAGATGGACAACCTTTTATAAGAGATACTCCTGTATCACCTAGTACAATGAATCCTTATGATGTACGTAAAAACTGGGCTAATGATAGAGATGTAACTGGTCTTATATCAATTCATAGATCATCAAGTAGAGATGAAGGTATCGAAGCATTTAATAAAATTATAAATAGGCACTCAATGGAAATTAAACCTAGATTATCTACTGATTATAGGGCTTCATTTGATAGTTGGTTCTTAGATACGGAAGGTGGTATGGCTGCACGTGAATTACCAGGTTGGGATAAAGTAACTAAACAATTAATAGAGATTGACAAAAATATTGATAGATTAAGAAGAAAACTAATAAAAACTAAAGAGCCAAAGTTTAAAGAAAAATTGTTAGAACAAATAAGATCTTATGAAAATGATGCTTTAATGCTAATGAAAAGGCATAGTGGTCTCCTAGGCACTACAGTAAGTACAGATGGTAGACAATATCCAAATATACCACTAAGTACTGATGATACGGCAGGACAATGAATAATACCTTATTAGCTTTACAAGACGACTTTAAGCTGTTCCTACAAGCTCTGTGGGATCAGCTAGGTCTACCCTCTCCTACAAGAGCACAATATTCCATCGCTGACTATCTTCAACATGGACCAAAAAGATTACAGATCCAAGCCTTTAGAGGTGTTGGTAAATCTTGGATTACTGGTGCTTTTGTGTTATGGACACTCTTTAATGATCCAGAAAGAAAAATAATGATCATATCTGCCTCTAAAGAGAGAGCAGATAACATGTCAATCTTTTTACAAAAACTAATTATTGAAACCCCATGGCTCAGTCATCTCAGACCGAAATCAGACGATTCCCGTTGGAGTCGCATCAGCTTCGACGTAAACTGTTCACCTCACCAAGCCCCAAGCGTCAAAAGCGTGGGAATTACTGGACAGCTAACAGGAAGTCGTGCCGATTTAATGATCTTGGACGACATAGAGGTGCCTGGAAACTCCATGACGGAATTAATGCGTGAAAAACTTTTACAACTCTGTACTGAGGCTGAATCCATCCTCACGCCGAAAAGCGATAGCCGTATTATGTATCTCGGGACTCCTCAGACTACTTTTACTATCTATCGTAAGTTGGCAGAGCGTTCGTACCGTCCGTTCGTTTGGCCCAGCAGATACCCCAGAAAAAATAAACTCAGTCAATACGAAGGATTACTAGCTCCTCAAATCCAAGAAGATTTGGAAGCTGGTGTTGAATCCTGGGAAGTAACAGACCCAGATAGATTCAGTAATGACGACCTAATAGAACGTGAAGCATCTATGGGTCGTTCTAACTATATGCTTCAATTCCAACTCGATACCTCCCTATCAGATGCTGAGAAGTTCCCACTCAAGATGGCAGACCTCGTTATTACTAGCGTTAATCCTAGTACTGCCCCCGACAATGTTATTTGGTGTTCTGATCCCCAGAATGTTATTAAAGATTTGCCTACAGTCGGACTACCAGGCGACTACTTCTATTCCCCTATGCAACTCGTTGGGGATTGGCAAGAATACTCAGAGACCATCTGCTCCGTAGACCCCTCTGGAAGGGGTACAGATGAGACTGCAGCAGCCTTCTTATCCCAACGCAATGGGTTTGTATATTTACATGAAATGAGAGCCTTTAGAGACGGTTATAGTGACCATACGCTACTTAACATTCTAGACGGCTGTAGAAAGTACAATGTAACTAAAATAGTCATTGAAACTAACTTTGGTGACGGCATAGTATCAGAGTTATTCCGTAAACATTTATCCTCTCGTAAACAACATGTTGACATCGAAGAAGTACGGGCCAATGTACGTAAAGAAGATCGTATCATTGATTCTCTTGAACCTGTCCTTAATCAGCACAGACTTGTGGTTGATAGGTCGGTTGTAGAATGGGATTACAAATCTAATCAAGATGAAGCACCAGAACTAAGACTTATGTACATGCTATTCTATCAAATGAGTAGAATGTGTAGAGAAAAAGGTGCTGTTAAACACGACGACAGACTAGATTGCCTTGCTCAAGGCGTTCAATACTTCACAGATGCTCTTTCTATCTCCGCTACTGAACAGATTAAGATAAAAGAGTTAGAAGAGTGGAAAGACCAACTAGAATCCTTCTTAGACGACCCTCAAGCTTCAGCTAATCACATGGTTATGGGTATGAATTTAGACCAAAGAAAGAAAGCTAGAGGTCTTGAAGGTAAAAAACCAGTCCCTACCTGGATTTAGCTGCAATAGCCACCTTATACAGGGGAAGGGAAGGGTGGACCCAGCCCCTGAATGAGGAAATTTGTTATCTCACGACAACAATTTCCTCTATCTTAATATCATATGAGTTGATATTCCTATAACACTACCACCAACCCCCAACTGATGATTAATAAAGATGATCGTATTATACAGATGTTACTGTATAATAGTACTGAATCAGATATGACCTATCAGAGACCTGATATGACCACCTATGTCTGCCAAATACGTAAAAATAAACCTGATACCTTCTATATACCTGAAACTCAACTATCTCTACCCCTATGAAGATTATAGATGACTTCTTACCTCAAGACCAGTTTAACCTCCTACAGCAATACTTCCTTAGCCCTGACTTTACTTGGAATGTTAATGACTCTATAGCTGGTAAAAAACAAGGTATAGACCAATATCAATTCGTTCATTCATTCTATGATATATCTAAACCTTCTCTTCATAACTTCTCACCTTTCTTAACTCCTCTCTTTAATAAACTTAACGCTAAATACATATTCCGGGTTAAAGCTAACTTAAGACCTCGTACTACTCAAGGTGTCCTCTCAGATTACCACGTAGACATGTCCTTAAACCAACAAACTGCTATATATTACCTAAATACCAATAATGGCTATACTAAGTTCCAAGATAATACCTTAGAAGACGTTCCTTCCGTAGCTAACCGTCTCTTAACCTTCTATGGTGGTCTTAAACACTGTGGTTGCTCCGCAACAGACAGTAATTACCGTATAGTACTGAATATTAACTACATCCCTTCATAAAAAAATAACATAAATTTCTGAAGCCTATTATCGAGTACGCACGGACGCAAGTTCCCCCGATGTACTAAAATAAATGCCAACAAGGACGGATTCAACAGGGATCTACCCAGTTTTTCACTGTTTGTAAACGCTAACGATTTAAATTTAAGCACATCTGTAGCGATTCAAGTTATAATTAGATGACAAACAGAAAAGAGAAGAGACAACACAGTGATAGTCAGTAGTCTACTGTATTGTACGGTATAGACTTCCTCATTATAAGTCTCAAACGAGATGAGTGGGTTTCCTGACAAAGGGTTCACAAATCACTAAGTTTATGATTATAATGAGTACATGAGAGATAAACATCCAAAACTAACTAGAAATCTCTTATAAACTAATCAGAGTTTGCAGAGCTTATCTAACGGGAACCGTCGAGGATTGTACGGGCCGAGTAATGCCAAGTTCAAATGAGTTATTACTGCTTTATAAGTTGCACAGTTTGAGGAGTTGTATTTGAAAGTAAAAAGCACATGAAACTTCGAGGGTTCATGATGTTACTATACGACAAGATCATTTATCTCTCTAATTATTATTAATTAGTCACTGTTTAATTCTTATTACTTTGCAATATGATTATTATTTAATTATTATTATTTATTAATTTAAATATTAATTGATAAGAGTAATCTTCACAATCGCAAGGCAAGGAGGCAGTCTTAAACATGGACGCAACGGGCTCATTAGTATAATGGTCAGTACAAGTGCCTGTCTAGCACAAGGAAGCAGTTCAATCCTGCTATGAGCCGTTAGAGATTCATTCTCTAAACTGTAAACTTATTAAGGTATTAATCAATGAATGAGATGATTAAAGCCTTGAAGGAGGCTTACGATTTACAAACATGCAAACAAATAAAAGAGCATGGATGTGTATCAGGTGTATGTCATAATCATATTTATTATAGTCAGACTTGTTCTTTTTATGATTTATATGAAGATGAAGTACTAAGTATAGTCAAGTACGCAATGGGTGATAACTATCCTGCGTGTCTATTTGTTGAGAATGATTACGATTTAGTAGGTTACAAGAACGCAATGGCCTGGTGTGCTGTAGAATGTCATGCTTATAATGAATTATTAGCACATCAAATTAAGAAGTTTAATGATTGGAATAATAAAGATTTCAATTCTTTAGCTAATTCTTTATATAAGGAGTTAGAGTCATGATCTTCTTATTAGCTCCATTACCAATTGTATTAACTTATTTAATGATATTTCATTTCGATCAATGAAGACTAAAAACTATTACTATCAACTAGCTATGACAATTAGCCAGTTACAACAACAAGGTAAGATTGTTACTATTAAACAATTACCTACAACTGTTAATCGTAAAAGGAGGTCTTATTTATGAAATACACAAATAAAACAATTAAATCTGAATTGTTAATTGAGTGTAATAGATTACATGAACAACAAACAGTTTTAGTTTATTTGTTATTACTTACATTTACTATTGGTGTGCTGTTTTAATACAGCCACCTTTTTTTTTTATTTAATTATGTTATTATTCACCTATTTAATTGTATTGTTATTAGTAATTGATCAAGGATTACTAAATATATTAATAATTTCACAATCAATTCACAATCAAGCTGGGACGCAGACGAGATATGTGGGTTTCCAAACAATCGGTAGCATCTCGGACGAGATCGACTATAATGAGTATATAACAAGGAGGGAAACATGAAGCAAACGTATCAAATGTTCTTTGGTCTTAATACACCAACTGGAACGATCTCACAAGACGCATGGGAAGCCTTCCAAGACGTGATAAGTATGTCCTTTGCTGGATATACCGTTCAGGACTGTGAGGGTGCTTGGAAGGGCTCTAAGGAGTCAACCAAGTTAGTTACAGTTACTACTAAGTATCAAGATAAAGTTAAAGATGTATGTGAAACATATATCAAGACATTTAATCAAGATGCAGTAGGACTATTAGTTAGCAATCCAATGAGGTTTGTTACTAAAGTATCAGAAGTTTATTAATTTATTTATTCACCAAAGGATTTAATCATGCAATCAACAATCACACCTAAAGTATCACTAACTAAAGGTGAGAAGATAACTACAGTAGCACCTAAAGTTACTAAGAAAGGTAAGAAGATCGGTGTTGTAGGTATCTCTAAAGCTGAGAATGTACAACTAGGTTTAATACTTAGATGGGTAGCATTAGAATTAGATTGGGATACTATTCCTAATGAAGTTCTAGTTAATCCAGAAGCATTAACAAAACTAATTGGAAGATACAAGGCTGAATAGTCTTGTATTTTTCTTTCTTTATATAAAAATTCACAATCGCACAAGGACGCAGACAATGCCACTCAGAACAGAAACAACAGTTGAATACTATTTCGACAATGCCTACTTATACTATTGCAAGCAACACGATTGCTTTAGAGTAAGTAATAACCATGAAGATAGTGTACTATTAAATGGTATAGAACAGAAGGATATTAATAACTTTATTGAGAATTACTTTGAATATGTATTAGAAGATGAAGAGTTAAAAGGTTATTTTAGAGAGAGACTTGCTATGAGCAAGGATGTGAAGAAGTTAGAACAGGAGCTACTTGATAATGAGTAAAACTGCATACTTTCTACTTAAGACTAGCATACGTGAGGACTATGACATTGCAGACGCAGCCAGGGACGTAGAGCAAATGGCTGAAGCTGTATGTGTAGATTACATGTGGCTAGAATCAGGTAATGATCATCCTTACATTGCATACTAATGGATACTATTATACCAGCACTATGCCTAGCATTTGTAATTACTTATTACATCGTATTCATTTATCCAGAGAATAAACAATGAAACAATACAAATTCACAATCGTGGTTCGCTCACCTATGGACGTAAAGGATATGGTTTGGGCATTTACAGATAAGCTCAAGGACGCATTCCCAATTGTCTCTATTTCATTTGATGAAGTTAATGAGAGACCAACATCAACTGAGCATCATGGAGGCTATAGTGACCTTAATGAGGACTCAGACTATTCCAAAATACCACAGAGGTACTAATGAGAAGTCAACTAATTAAAGCTTTATTAGCTCATGCTCAAGGAGACTTACAAAAACATCTAGCTAATGTTGAAATATATTTACAGAATCCTGTAGGTATAGGTGAACATAGCAGTGTCATGGAAGCAATCGAACATGAAATTAATGAAGCTGCTAAATATCAAGATCAAATAGCTATTATTGAGAGGTTTATTAAACCATGACTAAATCAAAAGAATGGCTGCTATATAATGCAGTGCTATCGTGGTTAAGCCACTATGGAGGGATGGGTTCAGAATACACTCCTCAATATCAAGAACTAGTAAAGGAGTTAGAAAAGAATTATGAACAGTCCAACAATACTAAAACACGCAAAAGGGGACGTGCAGCGAAAAGACAAAGGACGCAAAAAGCCACAAGCAATTCGTCAAGCACGAAAGAAAACCAAACAGTTAATCAAGAGGCTTAAATGAACAGGTACGCATGTTACTTTGCAGAGAATAAAGGATGCATTGTATTAAATGCTAAAGATAATGAGGAGGCTGCTTGGTTAGGAACTGCTCATGCTAGACTAGAAGGTGCTGAATTATCTGATATAATACCATTGGATACTCATCACTTTGTACCACAACCACCTGAATTATACATCCTCAGTTGCTTGTGTTATACGAGAAGAGAAGGATGGAAAAATATCTGAAAAGATATATTCACAGTCTCACGCTGCTGATCTTTACTTGACTAAACAGATGTCAAATAAAAAGAATACAGCTATATATACTATAGTTGATGAGAATGCAGTACAAGTACTATATCCTAAGGACGGGAGTCATAAAACATACAAACAATTACCCAGAGGTGATGATTGGCCTGGGTTAGAAGATCTTACAGACGAGGAACTAGATGACTTATTCGGACACCACTAAAGAATCTATTTATGCCTATTTTAGGGAGGCAGTTAAACAAATACCTAAAGACCATCCTCATTATCATGAGATAAGACAATTATTAATTAAGCAAGTAAACGACGACTTACATGATCATGAAGCCTACCACTCAGCAGATAGACGAGCAAGTTGAACTTGAACGTGAAGCTAAAAGGCAAGGACTGAAAAGGTTACAAGATCAAACACTTAAATTAGAGAATCAAAACTATGGTTCAGCTACTATTTATGGTGTATCTTCTATACACTCTTTACTTCCAAGATTGGTATCTAGGATAGAAGATACTAACTCAAGGATACACGAAAGGAAGAATGGTGTAGCATTCAAGGATATACACAAATACTTAGCATCTTTGGATGCTGAATCTGCTGCTGTTATTGCTTGTAAAATAACATTCGATAAAGTATTTGGATATAAGGATGGATGTAATTTAGCAATCAACGTATGCGAAGCGATTGGACGTGCGATTGAAGATGAATGTCAAATGAGACATTATGAAACTCATGCACCTGGATTGTTAAATACACTGAAGAAAAACTACTGGCATAAATCCATAGGTACACACCAAAAATTTGTTGTAATAAAGACATTGATGAATCGTTATGAGGTTAAACAATGGACAACATGGAGTGGATCTATTCGTATTAAACTTGGTGCTTGGTTATTAGATTGTATAATGAATTCAAGTGGTTGGTTTACTAAACAATCCGTAAGACAAGGACGTAAGACTAGCATATTTGTTGTCCCTACCCCTGAGTTTATGGACATCAAAGATGAAGTGATGGCTAATGCAGAGCTATTCGCACCTTTAGCTTGGCCTATGTTAATACCGCCTAAAGATTGGTCAAATGAATCTGCTGGTGGATATATGCTAAATGAGGTAATGCATGGTCATGACTTAGTTCGTAGGGTCAATGACTGCCCTATACAGGGAGAAACACCACTGGCTTTTTTAAATAAAATACAGAAGGTTCCATACAC
>LULN01000026.1_pt1 | contig 31952 bp, 29 predicted proteins | sample 728131 | NCBI WGS metagenome assembly LULN01 (sample SAMN03860288, study PRJNA289734) | marine metagenome | biome: seawater column; feature: ocean; material: water; isolation source: Red Sea water column Station 149 - depth 100m | place: Saudi Arabia: Red Sea | collected 2011-10-15 | depth 100 m
TACATGGGACGCCAATGGGAACTTAGTTATAGACTCGGAGCAAGACCATGGATACCGATAGCTTATTCCGCACCAGTAGCAGCAGCCTATTCAGTCTTTCTTGTATATCCTTTTGGACAAGGGAGTTTCTCTGATGGTATGCCTCTTGGTATTTCAGGCACTTTCAATTTTATGTTTGTGTTTCAAGCGGAACATAATATCCTTATGCATCCTTTCCACATGCTCGGTGTTGCAGGGGTATTCGGTGGAGCTTTATTCGCTGCTATGCACGGAAGTCTTGTTAGCTCCTCGATTATTAGAGAAACGACTGAGAATGAGTCGCAGAATTATGGCTATAAATTTGGGCAAGAGAATGAAACGTACAACATCGTTGCAGCTCATGGCTACTTCGGTAGGTTAATCTTTCAATATGCTAGCTTTAATAATTCTCGTTCTCTTCACTTTTTCCTTGCTGTATTCCCAGTCGTGGGCATATGGCTCACCTCTATGGGAATCAGCACCATGGCTTTTAATCTTAATGGCTTCAACTTCAATCAATCAGTTGTTGATGCCAGTGGTAAGGTTATTCCAACTTGGGCTGACGTGCTCAACCGTGCCAACTTAGGTATGGAAGTGATGCACGAAAGAAACGCACACAATTTCCCGCTAGACTTAGCGGCTTCAATAGATAAAGAATATGCCTAAAGGCAAAGGTACTTACGGTACAAAAAAGGGAAGACCCCCTAAAAAATAAACACCACGTCCGTTCAACCTTCTTTGAAGGTCGCATGAAACCACAGCATGGAACGGGGTTGTGGTACTGGAGAATTACCAATGGTAGTACTAAAGTATCGTGGTGTAACTTACACAAAAAACATTTAATTTAATTACATGAAAAAAATTGCACTAGCCCTAGCTACAATCTCATTTGCTTCGACTCCTGCAATGGCTGGCGTCTATGTAAATGCCGAGTCAAACGCATCTTATACAGGTAATGACTATACTTCCAGAACAACTGATATTCACATCGGTTATGAAGGTGAGGTAGGATCTCTTGGATACTATGTTCAAGGCGGACCCGCATTCACTGCAGCTGATGGAGTAGATGGTAACACAGATTTCTCAGGTAAGCTCGGAGGTTCCGTAGCAGCATCAGAGAAGCTCGGTGTATATGGAGAGATCTCATTTAAGACTGATGAGACTGCTGACACAGCATATGGCACTAAGATAGGTGCTAAGTATAGTTTCTAATGGCTCACCAATCAACAGATGGGCGTGCAAATGTTACGTCCTTCTCTCCTGAACAGCCACTACCAGTAGTGATAACAAAGGATGAAAAAAAAGAAGAAGAGTGGGAACCTCAATCTCTTGAAGAAGCCCTCTTGGGTGAGTAAAATTAATGAAGTATGGTTAGGGGTCTTCGGACTCCTAGCTGTATTCTTATATATAGAATGGTCTCATGTTATTTATCATGAGAAAGCAGCACCTCATTGTGCTAGCGAGATTAGTTTAGCGGTAAAACTATAGCCTTCCAAGCTATTGTCATCGGTTCGATTCCGATATCTCGCTTTGGCTTATGCCCTGTACGCAGGATACCATTAGCCGTCTAGACGGTGGGAAAGACCACAACATGCGCAAACAAATCAGCTGAAAAATTATATAAACTCTATTCAAAATCCATATAAATGGCACATCAAACTACCAGTGGCTCTAACACAGCCCTGTTAACAGGTCCAGGTGCTAATAACGGTGCTATCGCTAATACCGATCAGCGTCGAGCCCTTTACCTGAAGCTATTTTCTGGTGAATTATTCAAAGGTTTCCAGCATAATACAATTGCTAGAGATCTAGTTATGAAGCGTACCTTAAAGAATGGCCGCTCTTTGCAGTTCATTTATACAGGTCGTACTACATCTGAATATCATACTCCAGGAAATTCTATACTAGGTAACTCTGATTCAGCACCTCCAGTAGCTGAGAAGACCATCACTTGTGATGACCTCTTAATCAGTTCTGCATTCGTGTATGAATTAGACGAGACTCTCGCACACTACGATTTACGTGGAGAGATCTCAAGAAAAATCGGTTATGCATTAGCCGAAAATTATGATAGAAAGATCTTCCGAGCAATCTCTAAGGCTGCACGTAAAGCATCTCCTATTACTAAAGCTAACTACATAGAACCAGGCGGAACTCAAATTCGTGTAGGTTCATCAGGTACAAACGCTTCTGATGCTTATGATGCAGATCTACTTGTGGCAGCCTTCTATGATGCCGCTGCAGCTTTAGATGAGAAGGGCGTTAGCTCTGAAGGACGTGTAGGTGTACTAAACCCAAGACAATACTATGAACTTATCCAAAAGGTAGGTGACAGTGGTCTAATCAATCGTGACGAGCAAGGTACTGCACGTCAGAAGGGTAATGGAATCGTTGAAATTGCAGGTATCAAGATCTTCAAGTCAATGAACATTCCTTTCTTCGGAAAATTTGGTACAGCTTATGGTACAGCATCTGCAACTAATCCTGGTGTTACCGATCCCGGTAATTCTGGTTCATTCGTTGGAGCTGCAATGGAAGACGAGCATAACATCACTGAGAATGATTATGGTCAAGCTGCTAAATTCAATAACTCATGTGGTCTTATCTTCCAGAGAGAAGCTGCAGGTGTTGTTGAAGCAATCGGACCTCAAGTCCAAGTAACATCAGGAGATGTATCAGTCATCTACCAAGGAGATGTTATATTAGGAAGGCTCGCAATGGGGGCTGACTATCTTAACCCAGCTGCTGCTGTTGAATTGTACGCAGGTACAGCGACTGCACCAACTGCATTCGGGTAAAATAATATTCTTTTTTAACCAACATCTATGGGGGGCTTCTGCTCCCCTTTTTTTTTTAATTATGGCTACCTTGACAACTGACACCGATACCGAACTATCCGCTGTGAACTCAATTCTGGGTAGCATTGGTCAATCTCCAGTAACTACTCTGAACTATGAGAACCCTGAAGTAAGTGTAATATATAATATACTAACAGAAGTAAATAAAGATGTACAGAATGAAGGCTGGCATTTTAATACTGAATACCATATTGAAACAGAACCTGATGCTAATGGATATATAACAGTACCATCTAATGCATTAAGATATGATATCAATGATGGTTTAAAAAATAGAACAACAGATGTTGTCCAACGTAACGGTAGATTATATGATTTAGTAGATCATACTGATGTATTTACAGGTACATACTACCTTGACTTAATCACCCTGTATGCCTTTGAAGATCTTCCAAGTGTCTTTAAACGTTACATAACTTACAGAGCTGCTGTAAGGGCTGCTACCCAGCTTGTATCAAACCCACAGCTCACAACACTATTAGCACAAGATGAGAACAGAGCAAGAGCTGCTTGCATAGAATACGAATGTGATAAGGGAGATCATACATTCTTAGGTATGCCCCATAATAGTGTTTATCAATCATACACACCATGGAGATCTTTACGTAGATAATGGCAAGTATTACGCAAACAATACCTCATTACACAGGGGGTATCTCACAACAGCCTGATGAAAAGAAACTTCAAGGACAAGTTGTTGAGGCTAAAAATGTATTACCTGATGTAACACAAGGTTTGTTAAAGCGTCCAGGTGGTAGATTAATAGCTTCATTAAGTGACAATGATACAGCTGCACTTAACGCTGTAACTACAACTAGTAAATGGTTCCACTATTATAGAGATGAAAATGAACAGTACATAGGTCAGATTGATTTAGGTACTGGTGATATAAACATGTGGTCTTGTATAGATGGTTCAGCTAAGACAGTTAACTTTGAAGGAAGTACTGAAACTGCAGTTAAGAATTATCTAAAACAAGTAGATGGTGCTGGAGCTATTACAGATACAGATGTACAAACATTAACTCTTAACGATTATACTTATTTTGTTAATCGTAATAAGACTACAGCAATGGCTACAACTGTTGAAACCGTTAGACCTCATGAAGCATTTGTAGAATTAAAACAGATTAAATATTCTAGTCAGTATGGATTAGAAATATATAATAGCACCTCAGATAATGATAAGAGTACCATCACTACTGCTACCAGATTAAGTGTATCATATAACCAATCTGATGGTGGTGGTGGTAATGATTTAAAAACTAGTGGTACATGTGATAGTGTAGGTACCCAAGTATTTGGACCATCTCAAACTAATGAAACTGGTAAATCTAACTTAGCATTTAGAGTTACTACTAATGGTCAACCTACTACAGAAGGTAATAGTTCTGAACCTATATATAAATGTAGGTATATGGTTAAAGTAGACTTATTATATGGTGGAGAAGGTTGGGCACAGAATAATACTAAGACAGTTACTATGACGACACCTGTTCATAATAGTAACTATACAATAAAGGTAGAGGAATCTAGTGAATCCAAAGTCAGCGCTAACTTATGTCTATGTAGACCTACTCCTACACCATTTGATGGAGATACTGTAGTAACAGCTGAATCAATTGTAGGTAATATTAGAACTGAAATACTCGATCCAGCGAACTCAGCTGTAGATAGTGGATCAACTGGATTTACTGTAGAACAGATAGGTACTGGTTTATACATTAAACGTACTGATGGAGCTTTTAATGTATCTACACCATCTGGTGAATTATTAAATGTATTATCTGATTCTGTACAAGATGTAGCAGATTTACCTAAGCAATGTAAGCATGGTTATATTGTTAAAGTTAGAAACAGTGCTGCAGATGAAGATGATTACTATGTAAAATTCTTCGGTAAGAATGATAAAGATGGTCCTGGTACATGGGAAGAGTGTCGTGCTCCTGGAAGAACTTATGAGTTCAATCCTGATACGATGCCTGTACAAATGGTTAGAGAAGCTAATGGTACTTTTACTGTTAAGCAAGTAGTATGGGAGGATGTATTAGTAGGTGATACGGTAACTGCTCCTGAACCATCTTTCATTGGTAAGAAGATAAATAGAATGCTATTCTTTAGAAATAGAATGGTACTACTTAGTGATGAGAATGTCATCATGTCTCAACCTGGAGACTTCTTTAACTTCTGGCCTAAGTCTGCTATAACATTTACAATGCAAGATGTTATAGATCTATCATGTAGTTCTGATAAACCTGCTATCGTCTATGACGGTGTACAGGTTAATGCTGGGTTAGTGTTATTCACTAAAACTCAACAATTCATGTTGACTACTGATAGTGATATCTTGAGTCCCACAACTGCAAAGATAAACGCTTTATCTAATTACAATTTCAACTATAAAACTAATCCTATTAACTTAGGTACTACTATAGCTTTCTTAGATAATGCTGGTAAGTACTCTAGATTCTGGGAAGTATCTAAAGTATTACGTGAAGGTGAACCAGATGTTATAGATCAGACAAAAGTTGTAAGTAAATTATTTGATAATGAGTTAGAGCTTGTATCTAATTCTAGGGAGAACTCTGTTGTATTTTTTAGTAAAAAAAATTCTTCTACTTTATATGGTTTTAGATATTTCACTACTAATCAAAGGAGGATGCAACAGGCATGGTTTAAATGGGAGTTATCAGGTGACATACAACACCATGCTGTTCTAGATGATGCTCTATTTGTAGTAATTAAAAATGGTACTAAATTTGTTATCCAGAAATTTGCTATTAAATTAGATGATTCAGGTTATACTATAACTGATGATAAAGGTACAACAACTGATACAACTGATGATCTGACGCACCGTATTCATTTAGATAATAGTACAGCTATTGCATCCGGATCATTGACTTATGTAAGTGCTGATAATAAAACTACATTTACTATACCTGATGGTTTCAATAATAGTTCAGGACAACTAGCAGTCTTTGCTGTCCCAACATCAACTGATAAAACATTCCAAGGTAATGCTATCGATGTAACACTTGATGGTACTACAGTTAGTATCCCTGGAAACTGGAAAACTTATTTAGAAGATGAGAATGATCCTGAAACTCCAGGTGATCCAACAGATGATACAACTAAGACACCAGCTAATAATATAATACTTGGTTATCAATTTGATATGGAAGTTCAATTACCTACAATTTATAACACACAAGTATCTGGTAATCAAACTAAAACTGATACGCAATCAAATTTAGTTATACATAGACTTAAGTTAAACTTTGGTCCAGCTGGTTTGTATCAAACTATTATAGATAGAGTAGGTAAACCATCATTTACGGATACCTGGGAACCTACATTAGCTGACTCTTATAGTGCTAACAGAGTACAAGTTAATAAACAGATTACTCAAACTATACCAGTATATGAAAGAAATAATAACTTAACAGTAACACTTAAATCCACACATCCTACTCCCGCTACATTATATTCAATGACATGGGAAGGAGACTATACCACCAAATATTATCAACGTGTGTAAAATAGAATTACATGAACATGAGGTTCAATTCTTTTACGATACATTAGCTAGACGTAAGTTCTATGAACCTACTCATTGTCCATTAGGAAACCCATGGAGATCATGGATGTCAGATACAATGGATAGATTGAAAGTACATTTATCACATGTCTAAACTTATTCACCCACTAACGGTAGAGGTTGCTTTAGAAGTAGCCTCTAACCTATTACCAGATGACCTTAGAGAAGTTAAAGAGGGTCATGGACATGATCCTAAGATCGTCATCCCTTTAGCTTCTCAGATAGGTGATTCAGTATATTTTGAAGCACCTAATGGTGACATAGCAGGGGCTGCAGGAGTACATGGAGACGGGCAAATCTGGATGCTTTGTACACCTGCTATCCTAAAATATCCTCATACGTTTGCAAGGGAATCCAAACGTTTTGTGAATAGTAGAAAAGAAAAGTTACTTTGGAATGTTGTAGATAAACGGAACAAAGTCCATCGTAAGTTACTTAGATTCCTAGGGTTCAAATTTTTAAGAGAAATTTATTACGGACCTAAAAGATTACCCTTTATAGAATTTTGCCGTGTGCAGTCCATTAGCAATGGGGATCGGCTCGTTCGCTCAAGGAGCGTTCGGAGCACTCCAAGGAGCCTCTCAAGCGAGAGCTAGAAATAGAGCTGCTATTCAAAGTTATGAACATGCATTAAATGTTCGTAAACATGAATGGTATCAACAATTAAGTGTTTGGGGCGCAAAGCGTAACAAGTACTTTACAGATATAACAGAAAATGATCTAGCTGCTCAGCGTGGGTACTCCCAAGCACAGGTAGGTTTAAATAGAGTATGGGAAGGAGCAGCGCAAGCTAATGAAGGTGCGTTGATTAAATATCTCCAGAACCATGGTACAATGTTAGCAAAAGGTAGAACTGGTAGATCAGTTGCTAGAATGCAGACTTTAGAGTTAGGACAATTACAACGATTTGCAGGTAGACAAGCCTTTGCTATGACTAGAGCTAAGCATAGTTATAAGGAGAATGTAGAAGATATTAGAAGACAGCAAATCAGTAGACGTAGTAGACTACATGCTAACGTAGCCTTCCAACCAATGCCTGATCTTGCACCACCACCTCCACAGCTGGAGAATGAATCAGCAATGCCAGGATTATTAATGGCAGCTGGTCAAGGTCTACTGTCTTATGGTATGGCAGGTGGTAGATTTGGTAAAGGAGTTAAAGCTGGTACAGGTACAGGTACAGGTATTAAGACTGATTTAAATGTACCATGGGATACTTCAGGAAGTCTAACAAATTCTGAAATGCTGCAGCATAGTTTAAAGATGGACTCAAGTGCATTCCGAAAACCAAACTGGTTCCAAAGGACTTTTGGTGGAGGAGTATCTAAAGGAAGTTATTGGGGTTTAGGATTAGGACTAGGACAAGGTTATATGAATAATCCAGCTTTTAGTACTTTCTATTTACAAAATCAACCACAAATGTCTTGGGGCCAACAATTTGAACAAAACTGGGATACAACCTGGGGTGATAAATAATGACACAAACACCATTTCAAGGGGGGCAATTCAGGCCAGGTGAAAGTGGCGATGTCTCCCAATCATTACAACAAAGTTTCACTCAACAAAATAGAGGATGGCAGCGTACAGCAGCTATGCTCAAACAAAACCAAGAAGCCAGCATCAGAAACGCTGGTAAATTCTGGGGGCAACTAGAAGAGTTTGCTCCTACTGTTAATAAGTTTCTAGCTACAAAACATAAAGATTGGCAAGAAACTCAAGATGCTAAGGGTAGAGAATGGTTACATCAAAACCCAGTATCTGAAGAATCTAAACAAAAGTATTTAGAAGAATTAAGACAGATAGGACATAGTGCTGTTGACGCTAATAAAATGGCGGATGAATGGGAACTTAAAGGTGGAGATATCTGGACATCAGAATCATTTAGATCATTAAGTCCTCATAGGCAAGTAGCAGCAGTTAGAGCACATATAGCTAAAATGGCAGCTACATATAACCCAGATTCTGATCCTGCAGTTATAGCTGCTGCATCTCCTACAGAAAGGGTTGCTGCTTTAAGTGTTTATCGTCAAAATCATTGGAAGCTTTATGATGGATTTGACGAAAGAATGGTTCATCTTGAAACAAGAGATAAGATAAATGAAGTTGAAGCTAATAGTAATAGAGCTTGGAACGCTACACGAACTAAAGAAATTAAAGAAGCAAGACGTGCAGAGATGCTCGATACTTTAATAACAGGACTTAAAGGAGAGAATCCAGCTGAAGCAGTATTACATGCAGTTAATTCCCAATTAGGTCAATTTGGTGGTGTTGTAGGAGAATCTAGACAAGATATTATGACAGAAATAGTTACCCTAGTAGAGAATGGGGAACTTCAACGTAGTGATCTTGCTAAATTAGAGGAATCAGAATTCCTAGCTAAAGATGGTTCAAAGAAAAAATTTGGTGAATATTATAAAAAAGAATTTACTGACATAAAAATAGCACAAAATAACTTTCTTCAGAAACTTTTTAAAGTTAAAGAACAAACCAAAGCAAGGGAAATATCTAATGCTGAAGACGGTTATCAAAAAGAAATGGAGGAAGCAGATCCTACAAGTCTTACTAATAAATGGTTTGATGATCGTCAAGAAGCTCATAAAGCTGAATATGGTACAGAAAGCTTACTGCTTAATAAATTGAAAGCAGCGCATAGTGTAGAAAATATAAGATATAAAGATGAAGAAAAAGATATAAAGAGAAGAATATCTATGAACTATCTTACTGTAAAAGATTTAGATAGTGTTTCCGGTGATTTAAGGAAAAAATACCTACCTACTGCTCAAGCAATGGAGAAAACGCATGAGAAAAAACAGCAACATCTTGAGTTTTTTGATAAATTTCCTGGGACTAAAGAATTCATGGGTAATGCTATAATAGGTAGAGACAGTGGTACTATAGGTGAAACAGCTGATTTATTGCAATCTAGGTATTTAAAATTATCTAGACAATTAGATTTAGCAGGAGTAGAAAATCCTGAAGATGTTGCAAAAGAAAGGGTAGAAACATGGTTCAGGAATACTGTTAATAATCCGCTATCAGGTCTTAAAACTATTGATGGTTATGATATTTCAAAGCTGCAGAATAGAAACCCAAATAAAGCACGAATTGCTCCATTGAAAGCAGATGAACGAAAGGCTTATGAGTCTGTAGTAGCAAAAGCACGTCAGCTAGGTAATGCTGGTTTAGATGCTCCAATAGCAATAAATGGAGTAATACAAGAAGCAACAGCATTCTATACAAAAGCAGAATTAACTAAAGCAGAAGAAAATTTCGGACAAGCAGGTTGGTATCCCGATCCTAAAACTAAATGGTTGTCTCTTCAATATGATGCTCATCCAATTGCTATCTTAAATAGAAGTAGGAAAGCTCTAGGCATGAAGCCATTACCTGAGAATAGAGATGAACTAAGACGTTGGGAACTAGAAAAGAGAGAAATTAAACGACAGGCTGCTGCTGATTTTCTAAGTGGTAATGATGCAGGTGTATGCACTACTAGAGCTAGAAAGAAAGCAGAAGGTGTATGGAAAATGAAAACAATAGATGGTGTAAATGTCGCTGTAGAAGAAGCATGTCCTACTAAAGAAGATCAGGATGATCTTAAGAATGCTTCAAACGAAACAGGTATTTCACAAGCAAATATAGTTGCTGCAATGCTTTTAAATAGAACAGAAGTTGGAAATAATGTATTAGATCTACAAGATCCAGCAGTTCTATCTGCTTATAATGCACTATTATTTTCTTCAGGTGATGACGAAGCTATGAATTTTGCGTTGAAAAATGCTGTGCATCCTAGTCTAAATTTACCTGGAATTTAAAATAACTAATTAAAATGACAGAAAATGATCCTATCTTTCATGGTGATCCATTTTTAAGTAAGGATACATTAGAAAATTTCGATGAAATTCTAAGTACTCCTGAAGAGGATGGAGGAGAGCAAGCTCCCAATTCAACACAACCTGAAGATACACAACAAACACAATCTTCTACGGAAGATGCAAAACCCACCGCAGATGATAATCTACCTACTAACGACTTTGAAATACAAAAACAACGAGCTATAAAGGATAAAGCAGAAGGTAAGGGGTTCGTTGAAAGAACAGCTGAAACTTGGTCTGAACAAGCACCTGGTTGGAAAAACCCTTCAGCTTATCCAGCAGCCGCTGGTGCAGGTTTAGTTGACTTTGGTACAGGTTTAATCAATAAAATACCTGGAGTTAATATACCTAATCTACCACAATACCAACATGAAGGATTACAAGCAGTAAGGGATATTGGATCTCTTATAATACCTACTTTAATTTTATCACGTTTTGGTATGAAAGGTGGTACGGCAGCTCATTCAAAAGTCGGTTGGAATATAGGTAATGATAAATTTGTACAGTGGATAAGTAGAACAGGTATCAATGTAGGTGCAGGTGTACTTGTAGATGAAGTAGCACCTGTTCAAGAACGTGATCATAATATGGCAGGATGGTTGAGATCTTCATGGCCTAAAACTTGGGGATGGATGCCAGATAGTTGGGCTACATTTGATAGTGATAGTGCAGAAGTAAAACGTGCTAAAAATAGAAATGAAGGAGCTAGTGTTGGGTTTTTCTCTGACTTATTACCAGCTATAGGTAAATTATTTAGAGGTAGGCAGAAGATTAAACAAGCTACTAATTGGGTTCCTAAAAATGAAAAAGGCATTAATTGGTTAAATAAAAAGAATAAGAAACCAATTCTATCAGATGATCCAATTGAAAATGATTTACTTCTATCTGCTAAAAACAGAGATGATCAATTAGTAGAACTTGGTCAATCTAAAATTGATGATGGAGTTGATCTAACTCAACCACAATTAGGAGTACATGATTTATACGATTATACAGAAAATGGTATAAGAACTGCTGATGATGGTGGTGTTGTCGGTGCTGCTTTTGATCAAGTAAAAATCAACAGACAAATAGATACTAGATATGGACGAGTAGGTTCAGTCTTAAGTCCTAAGAATTTAAGAGAAGCTTTAACAGGTAAAAAGAATCCTTTAAGTATTTTTAAAGAATTAGGACAAACATTAAAAGAAACAGATGTTGATTATTTAGCAAGCAAAGGAAGAGTAATTAAACATGCTGATGCATTAGCCGCTGCTGAAAGATTAGGAGCTGAATTACATAATACTGATTTAGAAGGTATGAAGAAAATCTTACGCCCTCTATCTCAATTAGATACACAAACAGGAGCAAGGAAGCTTTCTACTGCAGCTTATAAAGGCGTTATGAATGCTATAAAAAGGTATAGCGATGATTTCATAAGCATGGATATAACCCGTGCTCAAGGAGTCGTAGGGACGTCTGTAGCAGGTCAGATATCTGATATGGCTGAAGGTGCTAGATTGATGGATGGATCTCTTAATAGTGAAAGAGCCATGGATCAAATATTAGATCGTTTAGAATTCTTAATGAATCTACAAGGTCAAACAGCATATACTCGTAAAAAAGCAGTTGGGTTACATGATATAATTAATCGTATTAAAGAATTTGGTAATCCAAATAAAATTGCTAAAACTGTTGCTGAAGAATCTAATGAAACCTTACGTGCATTAGAAGGTATAGCTCAAGAATCGAAACAAACTATAGAAACATTACGTAATATAAGAGCTGAACGTCCTCAAATGTTAGGACCATTAATGTTAGCTTATGAAGTTACAGATGGTAAAATAGCCTCGATGTCAGCATTAAATACTTACATCAGAAATACTACTGGTACTGTATCTAAAGCTTTCTTTGATGCAAGAGCTGACATGCCATCTGCATGGACTCAAGGTGTATGGGCAAATATCTATAACTCAGTCCTATCTGCTGTAGGTACTCCATTAAAGGCTGCTTTATCTAACACTGTCTTAATGATAGAAAGACCAATAGCAACATTTGCTGGTGCTATAATGCAGGGAGATGTAGCTACTTTAAGACGTGCTTATTATATGTATAATATAGGTATAGGTGAAACAGTACAAAGATCATTCGCTCATATGAATCAGATCTTTAAACGTGCTTCAGTTGATCCTAGTTCTGTTGGATATATCATGCGTGATGATATTGCTAGAGCTAATGAAAGTCAGATGACCTTACTTAGATCTTTCTCAGATGCTGCAGAAGTTGAAGGTAACTTTGGTCCTTCTATAGTTACTAATCAAATAGAAGCTATGAATGATTTAGCTGAGCATCCTGTACTAAGGTTCAGTGCTAATGCTATGTCAGGATTTGATGGATTTACTAGAGCATTTATTGGTAATATAGAAGCTAGAGGTAGAGCATACGATAAATTAATGCAAAATGGTGGTCGGATAACTAATGATAGAGTGCGTGCTATGGCTCGTAATGTCTATAATGAAATGTTCGATGAAACAGGTATGATTACAGATCAAGCAGTTGAATACGCAAGTAGAGAGATTGCTATGAACTTAGATAATACAGCTGTAAGTGCTATTAATGAGTTAATTAAACAAGTCCCTGCTCTCAAACCATTTATGATGTTCCCTAAAACTTCTACTAACATGATGAGGTTTGCTGGTTCTCATAGTCCATTAGGTTTATTTGTTAAAGATTGGAATGCTTTTAAATATCCTATCAATCAAATGGATGAAAATGTAGTAAGAGAATTACTTAGTTCTAGAGGAATCCCGATAGATGACAACGCTGCAGCTGCTTATAATACTATTAGAGCTGAATTAAAAGGTAGAAAAGCTATCGGTACTTTATCAGTAATAGGAGCTGGATTCTTATTTACTCAAGATAGATTGACAGGTAATGGTATATATGATAAAACTAGACAAAGAGCTAGAAGAGAATTAGGATGGAAACCTAAATCTTATAAAGGTTTAGACGGTAAATGGTATAGTTATGAAAACCTAGGACCATTCACTGATTGGTTAGCTTTAACAGCTGATGTAATGGATAACTTTGTAGATGGTACACTTGATGAACCTACTGCAGAACTTATGTTTAATAAGATGGGATTCATTCTCAGTGCAAACTTAACAGATAAATCATTTACTGCAGGTTTAGAACCTTTAGGAGATGTATTATCTGGTAATCCTGCTGCAGCTGCAAGATGGGCTGGTTCCTTTGGTAGTGCTGCTTTACCTGGAAGTGGATTTAGAAATGAATTTGCTAGACTTATAACACCACAACTTAAAGAGGTAGATCAAGAACTTAGTCAAATTATTGCTAATAGAAACCCTGGATTAAAACCACAACTACCTGATGTTTATGATTGGATGGATGGCTCTAAAGTAGGAGAACCATTAGGATTCTTCGCTAGAGTATGGAATACTTACTCACCTTTATGGAAAGTCAGTGAATCAATTTCACCTGAAAAACAATTCTTAATTGATATTGAATTTGATGGTAGACCTTCTTTAAGTACTAATGGTAAAGGTGTTGACTATTCACCTGCAGAGCGTTCTGAAATTACTAGGCTTATAGGTGAATCTGGGCATTTTAAAAAAGCTGTTCAGCGAATCATGATGACTACAGATGGTAAAAAGTTTAGAGAACAGTGGAAAAAAGCTGCAGACCAAGGTGCTTATATAGATCGTGAATTAATGAATAATATACAAGTAGAATTAAATTATGCTTTAGGACAAGCGCAGACATGGGCTGAAGGTCAACTTTCAACTTATGATGATATTATTCAAAAGCAATGGACTAATCAAAGAATCAATAGATCTTCAAGAAGAGGAAATGTTCAAGAAATCCTAGACCTACAACGAAACTAAATGGCATATACAACGGAAAAATCTTATACTCAAACTAATGCTAATAACAGAGATTTTACTGTTACGTTTCCTTTTTTGGATACAGCTGATATAAGAGTACAAAAGAATCAAGTTACCCAGACTTTAACTACTCACTATACTGTTGTTAAATCATCAGGTAGCACCGTTGTTAATTTCAATACAGCACCTGCAAATGGTGATACTATACGTCTATTCAGAGATACTGATATAGATGATATGGAAGCTACTTTTGTAGCTGGTAGTGCAATTAGGTCTGGTGATTTAAACACAAATAACTTACAACTATTATACGCTGCTCAAGAATTCGGTACTTTAAAAGATGATAACTCAGTATCATTCTCTTTAGGTAATAAAGGGGATGTAACAATTAATAGTTCATCTGACTGGGTTATAAGTCCGAATTCTGTTGAACTAGCTATGATGACAGATGATAGCGTAGGTACAAATGAATTAGTTGATGCAAGTGTAACAGCTGATAAGCTTGCTAATTTTTCAATAACTGACTCAGAGTTGGCTACAAATTCTGTGACTAATGTTAAGATAGCCACAGATGCTGTAACAACTGTAAAGATACAAAATAATGCTATCAGTACTGCAAAGATCCAAGCAGGTGCTGTTACGCCTGATAAGTTATCAACATCAGCTAATTCAGGATTCGGTTTTGTACCAATAGGAGCTGTATTCTGGTTTGGAGGTACTGCAGCACCAACTGGATATCTTAAATGTAACGGTGATAGCATACCTAATGGTACTGGTACTGTACAAGGTATAACTACTAATTTCTCTGCATTATATGCTATTGTTGGTGGTAATGTACCTGATTTAAGAGGAGAATTTATAAGAGGATTAGATGATGGTAGGGGTGTTGATACTTCACGTGCTATCAGATCTAGTCAAGGAGAAGAATTTAAAGAACATACTCATAGTGCTTCATCTAGCACTTCAACAAATGTATCTGACCCTGGACATAATCACCAATTAGGTTATATAGCCCCTTCATTTGGAGGAAGTTCAGGAGCGCATGTCTATAGAAATGATAACAACTCAAATTCTGTAGGAGCATCAGATAGTATCAAAAACAATACTACTGGAATAAGTGTAACTGCAACAACAACAACATCAATCGCTAATAATGGTGGTGGTGAAACAAGACCAAGAAACGTGGCTCTTTTAGCCTGTATTAAATACTAATGGCAACAACTTATAACGATAATGGGGGAGCTACACCGAACGGTTCTGTAAAGAACTTTACGTTTACTTTCCCATATTTAAAAACTGAAGATGTAAAGGTAGCTTTAAACGGCATAACCCAATCAACAACTAAATATTCCGTCAATGTAGGCGTTTCACCCACCCGAATTGAATTTAATAATACTAGTGTAGATAGTACTGTACAAGAGTCTGATGGATCTCCTAAGACTGGTGTAACTGTACGTGTCTATAGAGATACAGATGTAGATGCAGCTAAAGCTGTATTTGCAGCTGGTTCTTCTATACGTTCTCAGAACTTGAATGATAACCAAGATCAAGTTCTATACGCATTACAAGAAGAACAAAACCAACTTGAGATGCTAACTGATGCTGATATTAATCCTGCAGCTGAGATTCAAGTTAGTAAACTTAAAGATGGTACTGCAAGACAGTTGCTACAAACTGATGCTGCAGGTACTGGAGTTGAATGGACAAGTAATATAGATGTTCCTGGTACTTTAGATGTTACAGGAGCTGTAGATTTTGATAGTAATCTAAATGTAGACGGAACTTTAACTGTAGATGGAGTTTCCACATTAACTGGTAATGTTACTGTTGGAGGTACTGTAGACGGTAGAGATGTCGCAGCAGATGGTACTAAATTAGATGGTATAGAAGCTGGTGCTACAGCAGATCAAACCAATGCTGAGATAAGAGCAGCAGTAGAAGCTGCGTCTGATAGTAATGTCTTTACTGATGCTGACCATAGCAAACTAAACGCTATAGAAGCTAATGCTACTGCTGATCAAACAGCTGCTGAGATAAAAACTTTATATGAATCAAATTCAGATACGAATGAATTTAGTGATGCAGAGCAAACAAAACTAGCAGGTATAGAGGTAGGAGCAAAGGATGATCAAACCGATGCTGAGATAAGAGCAGCTGTAGAAGCAGCTAGTGACTCAAATGTATTCACTGATGCTGATCATACAAAACTTAATGCTATAGAAGCTAGTGCTGATGTAACAGATGCAACTAATGTAGATGCTGCTGGTGCTGTAATGAATGCTGATACTACTACAGCCGCTATGCAGTTTGTTGTAGATGAAGATGATATGTCTTCTAATTTAGACACTAAAGTACCTACACAACAATCAACTAAAGCTTATATTACCGCCACATCACAACCATTAGATGCACAACTTACAACGCTGGCTGGTTCAACTAGTGGAACAGCTTCAATTATTGGTGACGGCTCTAAGACTCTTACAGCTGATATTGATGAACTTAATTTGCTGGATGGCAAGAGCGTTGTCACATCGATTAGCGGAAATGCTACTGATGTTCAACTCCCTTCAGCTCAAGCTGTTAATGAAAGAATTGTCGAATTAGTAACTGAGGTTGGAGGTTTCCATCCTATTGCTAATGAAACTAGTTTCCCAGCTACTAACCCTGATATCAATGATGGTGCAGGTACTATTGTAAGTATTAAAGCTTTATCTAGTGCATTTACATTAGGATCAGGTGTTACTACAAAAGTATTTACTAATGGTGCTGGATCAGGAGTTAACGTAACTGTTAATGGATTAACTGCAAGTACTACCTACCCAGCTGGTAGAGGTATGTTACTTGAGACAACATCTACATTACATACATATAATTTCCATCGTCTTACTTTAGATGAAACTGGTGTAGCAGATGCTCAAGCAGCTATAGATGACTTTGATGAAAGATACTATGGACCTGCAGCTTCTGCACCTAGTACTCGACCAGGAGGCGGAGCTAGAGCTGACGGAGATATGTATTTCAACACCTCTGATGATAAGATGAAGGTGTGGAATAATTCTGATACTAGTTGGGATGATGTTGCTACTTCAGCTAGTTCTTTTATTTCAACTTTAACTCCTATCTCTGGATCAGGTAATCCATTTGATGGTAGTCAGACAACCTTTACTCCTTCAAGTGTTCCTATAGATGCTCAATCAGCTATTATCAGTATTAATGGTGTAATTCAAAAACCTAATTCTGGTACTAGTCAACCTAGTGAAGGTTTTGCAATAAATGCAAATGATAAGATATTATTTGCTACAGCTCCTCCATCTGGTGCTGACTATTTCATGATTACTTTAGGTAATGCTGTTTCAATTGGTACACCTAGTCCTAATACAGTAGGTGCAAGTCAGCTACAAAGTAATGCGGTAGAGGAAGCTAAGATAGCAACTGGTGCAGTAACAACAACTAAACTAGCTGATGATTCAGTATCAAATGCTAAATTAACAAGTTCAGGTACACCAGCAAATAGAGCTGTCAGTGCAGATACTATTCAGGATGATGCAGTTACTTCTGCAGCAATTGCTGTATTAGATGCTAATCTACAACTTGGAGATAATGTAAAGATACAGCTTGGTGTTGGTAATGATCTAGAACTTAATTCAGATGGTGAAAATGGCCAAGTAACAGCAACTCAAGGTAATCTATGGTTAAAATCTGATACTAATGTATTTCTATCAAATGAAGCTAGCACTGAGTATTTTTTAAAAGCTATAAATAATGGTGCTGTTGAACTCTACCATAATAATCACAAGTCATTAGAAACCAATGGTGAAGGAATAGTAATTAGAGGTGGAGAAGCTAATAATGGGGTTATTTACTTATATGCAGATGAAGGTGATGATAATGCAGACATGTGGACTATTCAAGCAAAGAAAACTGCAAGTACATTTACCATTCAAAATAATAATGCTGGAGCATGGGATAACAGTTTAAAATGTCATGGTGACGGATCAGTTGAACTCTACTATGATAATACTAAGAAGTTCTGGACCAAAAGTGACGGAGCAGAGGTAGAAGGAACGTTTGACGCTGACAGAGTTGATTGTAATGGACTATTCCATATTAATTATGCAAGTTCGACAGATACAAATTATATGTCTAGCTTTAATAATAATAATGGAAACATGATTTTATTCCGTGGTGACGGGATATATGTTGGCGATAATATGAACACCTCCAATCAAGCTGGAGGACCAAATAACCAAAAAATAATCTTAAAAACTAATGGAACTGCAAAAGTAGTAGATGATGCTAAGTTTATTGCTGGTTCTGGAGATGATCTATCAATTTATCATGATGGAACTAATTCATATATAAAGAATATTACTGGTGATTTCATTATTCAAGGTGTTGACGGTAAATGGATGTATTTACAAGCCAAAGCTGGTGAAGATGGGATTATTCTAAAAGAAGATGCAGCTGTAGAACTCTTCTATGATGGTACAAAGAAATTTGATACAGCTTCACATGGTGCTGACTTCCATTCAACAGCTCCAGCTGTAGTTGGTATACATAGTACTGATGGTGGTAATACTTCTGAAGCAAGACTTGCATTAGGTGCTTATTCTAGCAACCCTCCAGAGCAAAGAGGTGTACAAGTAGTTGCTTATAATATGGATGCTGGTCACCATATGGATCTAAGAACTAGTAACACTCATAGTGCTGGTCCTACAACTAAGATGCGTATCCAGAATGATGGATATGTCAATATCCCTAATGACGATGTTCAATTAAGAATTGGTGCTGATAATGATATTCAACTATATCATTCTAGTGGTGTTAATTATTGGAAGAACCAAGGATCTACCACATTTAATATGGTAGACACAGGTGGAGATAAACAAATTGAATGTAATAATAATGGCAACGTAGAGTTATATTATAATGGCTCTAAGAGATTAGAAACTACTTCAACAGGAATACAAATTTCTGGTTCTGGACCAACCACTACTATTAATGGATTTGCTGATTTAAAAGCAGCATCTGGTCTAACTATATTTTCAACAAATGATACTGATGGTAGTCAATATGGTATAATGTTTGCAGGTGCAGATCATGATGAAGATGGTTGTAATGCTGGTATTATTGCGAACCATGAGAATGTAGCAGAAAACTCAGAGACAACTACTTTAGATTTCTATACATCAATAAGTGAATTATATTATCGACCACTACATCTTGACAACGGTGTTCGTATAGGTCCATCTGGACCTGTTTCTAGTGAAATCTTTACTGTACAAAGAACTGGCGCAAAAGTAGCTTACTTTGATAAAGTTGGATCTGGAACAGAAGTAGGTGTAACAATGCGTCATGGTCGTGGTTTATCTGGTTATACAGGTGACATGGTATCATTCCTACGTGCAGATAGTACTGAAGTTGGAAAAATAGTTATTGGAGCTTCTGAAACAGGATATAATACAAACTCTGACTACAGATTAAAAGAAAATCAAGTTAGTATATCAGATGGTATAACAAGATTAAAATCACTAAAACCTTATAGGTTTAATTTTAAAGATGATCCTGGTGTAACTGTTGATGGTTTCTTTGCACATGAAGTCCAATCAGTAGTTCCAAATGCCATTACAGGTACTAAAGATGAAGTTGATGAAGATAATAAACCTATATATCAAAGTATAGATAAATCAAAACTTGTACCACTGTTAACCGCAGCTTTACAAGAAGCAATAACAAAAATAGAAACCTTAGAAACAAAAGTAGCTGCCCTAGAAGCAGGTTAAATTCACTCACACAATTTATTTTAAAAAATGACTATTACAAAAACTTGGCAAGTAAATACTATGCAGCGTGAAACCGCTGATGGGTACGTTAATAAAGTTATCTATCGAGTTAACGGCACTGACGGTACATATGAAACAAGAGCTACTGGAGAAGTTAATCTACCCAAACCTGACACTCTAGTGCCTTATAAAGATCTTACAGAAGCAACAGTTTTAGGATGGGTGAAAGCAAAATTGGACGCTGATAAAGCAGGTACTGTTGCGGCTATTGAAGCAGCGGTAGATGCTAACATCAACGAACAAAAAACACCTACTACAGCTGTTGGTACACCATGGAGTTAGTGACTTATGGCACTAACAACAATAGACGATAGGGGTTTAAAGACTCCTATCGATCTTCTTGATGGAGAGAAGATTCGGTTTGGTACAGGGAATGATTTAGAAATATATCATAGTGGAAGTGATTCCTACATAAAAGATACTGGTACTGGAAGTCTACACGTCAGAGGATCAGATCTTTACTTAGCCGACGATGATGGTACTAATATGCTTTATGCTGCAAATAATGCAGGTGTAAGCTTATACTATGGTGGAGGGAAGAAATTTGAGACAACTTCAACTGGATCAACGGTATCTGGTATATTAAGAATAGGAGACTCTGGAACAGGTGGAGCAACAAATGCTATATACGTCGGTGCTGGTGACGATTTAAAAATTTATCATGATGGATCTAATACATATATAGATAATTTTGAAGGAAATCTAAATTTAAGGTTAGTGGATGGTGGAGATCATAGCCCTGGTAGTGGTAATTATCATACTGCTCTTAGAGCAATACCTAACAGCACCACTGAATTATACTATGATAACGCAAAGAGATTCGAGACTACTACAGACGGAGCACAAGTAACTGGTAAACTATTTGCTGATAATGGTTTCTGGTGTAAAGATAATGATGTTTATCGGTGTGGTGATGACACTGATCTAATGATTTATCATGATGATTCTCATGCATGGATAAAAAATAGTACTGGCTATTTACGATTAGCAGCAGCTGGTTCTGGAGTAACTATAAGTAATGGTGATAACACCGAAGCAATGGCTTCATTTGTTAAAAATGGGTCTGTTGAACTTTTCTATGATAACGCAAAGAAATTCGAGACAACTAGCACTGGAGCAACAGTTACAGGTAATTTACAAAGTTATAAGCTTGAACCATTAGCAGATGATACATATGATATTGGTACTAGCTCTCTTAGATGGAGAGATGCTTTCATCCATGATGGTGTAGATCTACCAAATGACGGTAAGTTAAAACTAGGAGATAGTGATGATTTACAAATATACCATGATGGATCAAATTCATATATTAAACATACTACAGCTTCTTCAGATGTATATTTCCAAGCAACAAGAGATATATACTTACAACCTAAAGCAGCTGAAAATGGTATTGCTATCAAAGCTGACGGGGCCGTTGAACTTTATTATGATAATGGTAAAAAGGCAGAAACAGTAACTGGAGGCTTCACTGTAACTGGTACGTGTACTGCTACATCTTTCGCTGGTGATGGTTCTAATTTAACAGGTATATCTGGTGGTTCTACTACTGATGATCAGTATAATGTTAAAATTGGTGCAGGTGCAGGTGATGATTTCAGTGGAACATCTGCTAATGATAATATTTTAATAGGTAAAGATGCTGGAACTGACATAACTAGTGCAGATGAAAACGTAGCCATTGGTACAAATGCACTAGCTAATAGTACAACTGGTTCTAATAATATTGCTATTGGTAAAGATTCTTCAGCAGATATGACTAATAAAGGTCATTGTGTTGCTATAGGAACAAGAGCCTTAAAAGAAGCTGCAGGAGATCAAAATATAGGTATAGGTACTAATACTGGTTATTCTCTTACCTCTGGTGAGCAGAATATAGCTATTGGTTATGATGCTTTATATAATGGAACTACAGCTACAGGATGTGTTGCAATTGGAAGAGATGCTCAAAAAACAAACTATGGTAATCCTGCTGATTATGTAGTTGCTATTGGCTACGAAGCACTGAAAGTCAATCGGAAAGATAAGACAGTCGGTATAGGTTATCAAGCTTTAAAAGCTAATAGTACTGGTGAAAGAAACACAGTTTTAGGTTCAGAAGCAGGTTCCGCAAATACTACTGGATGTGATCAAGTTTTAATAGGGTATCAAGCAGGTAAAGAGAATAATGGCCATCAAAATACTCTTATAGGTGGTAGTTCTGGTCTATATATGGACACCGGAGAGTATAACGTAGCAATTGGATGTGATGCTCTTCGCTGTGCTAGTGGGACTGCAACACATCCAGATAATAATGTTGCTATAGGTGGTGCAGCAATGAAAATGGCTACAGAAGCTAATGAAAATGTGGCTGTTGGTGTCAATGCAATGTTTGACGTCACCACCGCAAGTGAATGTGTAGCAATCGGTAGATATGCATTACGAAATGTTCTGGCTGGTGGTAGAAATACAGCGGTTGGATACAATTCCATGACTGACACTGAAGGTGGAGAAAATAATACTTGTATAGGATATGAAGCTGGTGGTACAATCAGTAGCGGTAATTATAATGTTTGTGTTGGACGTCTAGCTGGTGTTAACCAAATAACTACTGGAAGTGATAATCTTTATATTGCAAGGAGTAATGGTGCTGCTGGTACTTCTGGTACTTGGATATATGGAAATGTTTCTGGTGAATGTATTCAAGGAGATAATGCTACTTCTTGGTCAACAACATCTGATAGAAGACTTAAGAAAAATATAGTAGATAGCCCTAAAGGTCTTACTGAAATTGATAAGTTAAGAGTTACTAATTTTGAATATAGAAAGGAAGATGAAATAGATATGTCTGAATTTCCTTTAGCTGACAGCCCTAACCAAATTTGTATAAATGATGAATTTAAAGAAGGTGTAGTGCAGACAGGTGTAATTGCTCAAGAAGTAGAAGCAGTACTACCTGAATGTATAAAAGTTAATGATAAAGGAGCTAAGACTGTTAGTACTGATCCTATAATGTGGGCATTAGTAAATGCAGTGAAAGAACTATCTGCAAAAGTCAAAGCTTTAGAATCAGCATGATAGATATCCCTAGAGCTAGGCTACCCAAGGCTCTAGATATCCCTCAGATGTACTTCAGACCGCCTACAGCGGACGTTCCGGCTTATAAACCTATGATCGTACCACCAGCTGATTTAGAGCGTCCTGAAGAGGTTGAGGCTGAAGAAACAACAGAACAACCAGAGCCACCCTCTCTAAAGATTCCTGTATTAGATATACAGATGCCAATACCTGAAACAGCGGTAGTGGTAACGGCTGTAACAACAGCTGTAGTGGCAGTTGCAACAACTACTGTTACTCAATCATTATTTGAACCAATTAAAAAGAAAGTTCAAAAACAACTTCAAGCTAAAGTTAATAAATGGAAGGAAAATCGGAAGAAAAAAAAGGACTCCTCAAAAAACTCAAAGACGGAATAGAGGACCAAGAAGCCCAAATTCAGATTCTCGGAACATTCGTCAGACTTGGCGTAGTTGTTTGGTCTGGATTTATAATTACTTTGAATTATGTAGAACTACCTATGGTTAAGAAATCTGGTAATTCAGATATCACGTTCGTTGCTTCGGTATTTACGGGAGCACTTGCGACATTTGGCTTGACCACTGGTAGCAAAGACAAAGGTAAACCAGTAAACTGCCCTATGGCAAAGAAAAAGGAAGAATGAGAAAATGGCTATTACTCTTCCTACTAGCATCACCCTCGGTAGTAAGAGCAGAATTAGTGACCCCTCAATTCACCCAAGGGTCGATGAACTCAACAACAACAACGACTCAAGAAATCGTGGAGGATATAACCATCACGAAGTATGGGTCGGTGTTAAATCAATGGTCAGGAGACAATATAACACATACTTCAGCAAGTTCTGGAGGTATAGCGGATTCAGATTCTGTCTTCACTATAACAACAGCTGGTTCGGACTTTACTCTAGAAATAATATCAAGAGCAGCGAACCAAGTGTTAGAAACACAAGTAATAGAAAGAGAAATCGACACTACTTCTACTACGGTCTCCTTATCAGTCTTCTCTCAGTAGCACCAGTTCGTGCTAGTGAAGGTGAGACAAACAATACATCTAATCCAGTAGCCGCTGCAACGGGCAATGTGACCAACCAGGCGGTACAATTTCAAAATAACGGTGCTCCATCTAGACAAGTTTATGGTCCAAACATAAGCTGTAATGGTAGTACCATGACTTTCTCTCCATTTTATATGGGTAATCATACAAAGCCTTGGGATATTGATGAAGGTGTTATGTCACCTTCTAGCTATACTATGGCTGAGAATTGGGGTGGTCAGATTAATTTCATGATACCCCTAGATAGAGAAGGTTTAAAACGTTGTAGAGCTATAGCAGCACAACAACATGAAAAGATGAAGTTAAATTATGAGCTAGTTCGAATTGATAACTGCGCTAAACTTCAACAAAAAGGTTTCATGTTACTTCCAGGTTCACGGGTCTATCACCTATGTAGTGATGTCATACCTATATCTTCTTGGAAAGCAGCTGAAGCTAAAATTCTTAAATGTAAATCCCCACCTAAGCCTTGGTATAAACCTTGGCAGAAACCTAAAGAAACTTGTAAAATGAGTACACTATCTGATCAAAGAGAAGCTAGAGCAAAAGCAGAAGCTGCTAAAGCTAAAGCTCAAAAATCTAAATCTGAAGAAAAGAAAACCACTACCACTAAAGAATAATGTTACTATTTATCAAGCCCATCCTTCTCACCTTTATTAAATCAGACTCTGTTAAGCAATTGATAGTCGATGTACTAGAAGCTTATGTAAAGAGAACTGATAATAAACTTGATGACCAAGCATTAAAAATTGTAAAAGATAAACTATTCTCATGAAGAAAGCCACTGAAGACCAGTTCAATGAATTACATAGCCTTGTCACAGAAGAATTCCTACAACGGGTCCGAAGTGGTACAGCTTCTACACAAGACTTAAAAGCAGCTTGTGACTGGTTAAAAACAAACGACATTAGCGGTGTAGCTTACGAGGGGAGTCCTTTAGAGAAGCTAGCTAGTGTTATACCCAAAGTAGACCCTGAACTTGTAAAACGGAGAATGTATGGGCAAATCCAGAACATCTAAGTTCTATGCTAAGAACAAAAAGTCTGCAGCTAAACATAGTTGCGATAATAGCAGCGGTTGTAATGGTAAATACGCCCATACCAAAAAGTATAAAAAAGATCATTACAAATGGCGTAAGAAACTCAAATGCAAGAAAAATCAAGATGTTGTTAAAAAGAAAGGTAAATGGCGGTGTGAATCTTTGAAGATTAACCGTGGTAGAGGAGGTGCAAAAAGGAAGTAATGGAAGAATTGTTACGACAAGCATCTCTTCTAGCTGCTAGATTAGAAGGTTTAGATTTAGATGATCCTAAATATAGCCAATTGAAAGGTGGATTAGAACGTCGTAGAGAATTTATTTCTGATATAGAAAAGACAGAGAAATTTACTAAGCTAACTGATAATAAAACTGAAGGACAAAAAAGAGTAGGTAAAAGAGTATTACGTGCTCAAATAGGCTCAGATGTTGAAGCTTGGTTTAAACAATCTGGTAATGAGAAATATTTAAGTGAATTTAAACAATATCAATCTCAAATCAGTGCAATAAAAAACCAATATGCTCAACAAATTAAAAACCTTCTTGATTCAGATGAAGTTCATAGAGGTCATCCACAATCATTAGAGGGTGAGCAAGGTAAACTAACTTTAGCTCAGAAAAGAAAGCAATTATCTCCTACCACATTTGTTTCTGATACTGGAGCTGATACAGAAGGGTATCCAGAATCAGGTGCTCATAATAGAATGCACCAACAAAGAAATATAATTCTAAGGCAACAACTTCAGCAATTAATGCGTCCTAGTAACCAAATAGAAGCTGCTCAAAATTTTGTACTTAATAAAACTAATGCTAAAAATTGGACTATAGATCAAGAAATTAGTGAAGGTGTTAAAATGAATAAATTAGCATTAGGTATAGTTTCTGCAGATGAACTGGAGCTAACTGATTTAGATGAAGCTGCATTAAAAAAAGCTGGTTTAAAAATCAATAATCAAAAAAATAGAACTGAATTGAAAAAGCTTCTCCGTACATTCCATGTAAAAGCTCGTAAAAATTCAATGGAAAAAGAAAAGTATAAAGGCATTTGGGATTTCAAGAGAGGTACTGGCTTTAAATCAGAAAATGAATATCATGCACTTAGAGTACATAGAGGTCGACAACGTGCTAAACCAACTACTTATACAGTATTACCAAGTCAAGCTACAGGTCGAACTGTAGTTAATAGAGCACCAAGAGCTATAACTGATGCTGTAGCTTTATCTATAGAAGTACAAAAAATTGAAAACGAATTGCAAGAGCAGAGAAAAATACAGAAAAATATGTCTAAATTTAAAGGTAAGAAATTTAAAGGTAAGAAATTTGGAGGTACTGGACTTGGTTCACATGTAACAAATGAAACAGATAATACATTTGTCGATCCAGGTGGATATACACCACCTATTAAGTATATAGGTAAAGACTTTGACGTTAATTTGTAACTAAAACATTATGTCAATCAAAATTATAGGTAGAGAATTTGTAAAACAAGGTAAACATGGTTATTGGAAACTTAAAATGAAGAATACCAAAACTGGAAAAACCTGGACTGATTGGGCTGATGCAAAAGGAGGTCCAAATCGCAATTCTCTTAAATCTAAGAATACAGGATGACCGATACCTTAACCGCATTACAAGAGGACTTCAAACTATTCTTACAAGCATTATGGGCAGAGTTAGACCTGCCCTCACCCACTAGAGCACAATATGCAATCGCAGACTATCTTCAAAATGGACCTAAGCGTCTTCAAATTCAAGCTTTCCGTGGCGTTGGAAAGTCGTGGATCACAGGAGCCTTCGTCCTCTGGACTCTCTTTAACGATCCAGAAAGAAAAATTATGATCATATCTGCCTCCAAAGAGAGAGCAGATAACATGTCAGAAAAATTACTTCAATTATGCACGGAAGCAGAGTCAATTCTTACCCCCAAAAGTGATAGCCGTATTATGTATCTCGGGACTCCTCAGACTACTTTTACTGTTTACCGTAAGCTGGCTGAGCGTAACTACCGTCCCTTGGTCTGGCCTTCAAGATACCCAAGAAAAGACAAGCTTTCCCAATACGAAGGATTACTAGCACCCCAGATCCAGGCTGATCTCGATTCTGGAGCGTTAGAATGGGATTGTACTGATCCTGATCGCTTCGATAATGACGACCTAATAGAACGTGAAGCATCTATGGGTCGTTCTAACTTTATGCTTCAATTTCAACTAGATACAAGTTTATCCGATGCAGAGAAGTTCCCACTTAAGATGGCTGATCTTATCGTTACTTCTGTTAATCCCACTAAGGCTCCCGAGTCCATCGTATGGTGCTCCGATCCAACAAATGTCATCAAAGATCTCCCAACTGTCGGACTCCCAGGGGATTATTTTTACTCTCCTATGCAGATCCAAGGTGAATGGGGAGATTACTCTGAAACAATTTGCTCAATTGACCCAAGTGGTAGAGGATCAGATGAAACAACAGCAGCCTACCTCTCCCAACGAAACGGATTCCTATACTTGCATGAAATGCGAGCTTACAGAGACGGATACTCAGACAGCACCTTGTTGGATATACTTAGAGGATGTGGAAAGTTTGGAGTTACAAAACTTGTCATCGAAACAAACTTCGGTGATGGAATAGTTTCTGAACTTTTTAAAAAGCATCTTCAACAGACCAAACAATCTATAGATATAGAAGAAATCCGAGCTAATGTACGGAAAGAAGACCGCATTATTGATAGCCTTGAACCTGTTCTTAATCAGCATCGACTTGTGGTTGATAAGTCGGTTATAGAATGGGATTACGCTTCTAATAAAGATGCAGCACCTGAAGAAAGACTCATGTACATGCTATTCTATCAAATGTCTAGAATGTGTCGTGAAAAAGGTGCAGTTAAACACGATGATAGACTTGATGCTTTATCTCAAGGTGTTAAGTACTATACAGATGCTCTATCCATTAGTGCAATGGAAGCAATCAAAACTCGTAAACGTGAAGAGTGGAATTCTCTCCTAGAAGACTTCCTTGAAAACCCTCACTCCTCAGCTAATCATATCGTATTTGGTATGAATAAAGATCAAAGAGATATGGCTAGAGGTTTAGAAGATGGTAAGCCAGGTCACACCTGGGTTTAAGACCACCTCTAACTATACAGGGGAAGGAAGGGTGGACCTCCCCCTATGAGGAAGTCGCTCTACTTCGTAGACCACTTCCTCTTTATACTTATATCCCCAAGACACATCCACCACCACAACTTGTCTCCCCGTGGATATACCTATAATATCTACTCTAACATGACTATTCCCACTCAACCTAAACAGATTAAGTCTCATTGGTATTATGTATTCTGGTCTATGGCTACTGTAGCTGTAGTAGCAGGTCAAGTCTATGTAGCTACTAGCTATAAGGCTTTAGCAGATGCTCTGAAACTTACTCTAACTTAATATGAAATTATTTTTAGATTCTGCTAATGTTCAGGATATTCTAGACAGATACAGCTCTGGATTGATAGCAGGGGTTACAACTAATCCTACCCTCATTAACAAGAATGGTCAAATGCCAATGCTTGTTTATAGAAAGTTGATAGAAGCTGGTGTAAATGATATCAGTATGGAAGTATCAGGTGATACAGAAGAAGAGTTGTTCCATAATGCTATGGGACATGCTAAAGAATACCCTAATGAATGTACAATTAAACTACCTTGCTCTATGGCTGGTCTACGGGCTTGTAGGAGGTTAAGTGATGTTAGCATACGAACTAACGTAACGTTGGTATTTAGCCCTTCTCAGGCTGTTCTAGCTGCCTTAGCGGGTGCAACATACGTTTCTCCCTTTGTAGGACGTGTAGATGATAATTCTTTTGGTGGTTTATGCCTTGTAAAGGATATTGCTAATACTTTTAAGAATCATAACGTTCAAACTCAAATCCTTGCTGCTTCTATTAGAAATGTAAGGGATGTAGGTAGAGCTTTTGAATATGGTGCTCATATTTGTACCATACCTACCTCGATATTCGATAATATGGCTAAACATGTGCTAACTGATAAAGGTATTGAACAGTTTAACAAGGACTTCCGTGAAATTTTGACATAATTTTCTGAAGCCTAAGGGGGATCTCGGGCGAGACTCATTGCCCCCCAGGGGGTCTCGGGTTATTTCTTTATACTTTCAAATTAAATTAATTATTATTTCTTACCCGCTCGCTTCGCTCGCTCGTTAACACATAGTGAGCACGATTGTACGCGCAAAATGACACACAGTGCGGTAACTTAGCGAGCGCGAAGCGCGAGCGATTACGATTGTCGTTAATTGTTAACATCGAAGACTCCGCATCTGTTGCGCTATGTAATACAAACTGTTTAGACAGTTGATAACATTGTAACAGAGTGTGAAGTATGTATCACGGTGAACCACATTGTGCGCTGATTCGTGCTATTATATAAATATAAAATGAATGGAGTACAATGTTATTAAACAAAGAACAATTAGTTAAATCATTATTACAATTAGTAGAAGGTGATTACGATCTACTAAATGATATGATTACTGATTATGTTGATAGACTAGATGATGCTGATCTTGACGGATTAGAAACCTATGTTAACAACAACATCAATGAACTTATGTAATCATTGTTAACAACCAAGCACACCTTATTTTATTTCAATTATGAACAGATATCAAGAAGAATTATGCACCAATTTGAGTTACTTACTCGGTGAAGATTCATCAATGTTAAATGAAACAATCATTGAGTATGTTGAGCTGTTAGGTAACTCAAAAAGAATGCACGATTTGCATGAATATACTTGTCAACAAATCGAGAGAGATTATGGCGTTAGTTAACAACAACTGTAATGCTACTAAATGTAATTATTACAGCATGTAACAAACACTTGCAATTGATCTCGATTCTTGCTATACTATAAGTATAAACAAAGGAGAGACAATCTTCTTTCTTTCATTAACAACAACTCATGAACTATTATTCTTCATTAGTTAAAACAATTGACAAGCTAACTTCAGAAGGTAAGCAAGTTAAATTAACTAAATTACCATCAGTTGTTAACATCAAAAGAAAGTCAATTAGGTTTTAATTGTTTACAACAACTCACTCACAATCGTATAACGCTTCAGTGTTAATGAACAAAGAAGCAATGCAAGATCAAAGTGTTATGAATGTCTTGAATAGATTATCTGAAGATAACTTCGAATTCAAGAATGTATCACAAGATCATGTTACATTTGATGAGTTTATTGGTAGGGGTTAATTAACACTTACCAATTGATTCTTTCCTTATAACATTCACAGTCAAATCGTCGCTGAGTTTGTTATAATGAAGGATTCAATAATTTCCTTCAACATTAACAATTATTATTATGTTTTCTATGTTTATTACTGTTCCTAACCGCACATCAACTGCGATTAAATCATTACAAGTTGACGCTTTAAATAGCACTGCTTATGTTGTATTTAAAAACGGTAATGACTACGCTTATAAGAATGTATCAAAGCGTGCAATTATAAACGTTTTGTTTAATCCTGATGTATCATTAGGGTTCTGGGTTAATAGAAACCTAGTGCAATCTGAAAGAGCTGAAGTATTAGAGTATAACGAATTTGATTATCAAAATGTTATTGCTCCACCATACTTGAAAGAGTTAAAAACTGAAGTGGAATTACCTTCATTTGTTTAATTAATTACTACATGAATTACAACGCTTCAACTAAACAGAATCTAGTTCAACTTTTAGAAATGAAAGATAAAGATCTAGATAAATTAGATGAGCTAAAGGAACAACAATTAATTCTATTCTGGTTATTATTTATTGTAGCAGGAATAGGGTTTAGTTTCTAACACTAACTAGTTAGAATAGTGGCGTCTATTGTTGATAACGACTCATTAAGATTAAGTCCACTATCTAACAATTAATTAGCGGCATTTGTACTATTCATTATCAATGAAGATCTACGATATAAGTCCGCTAATTATTATCTGATCCTATAGATTAACGGTTAAATCATTACACTGTCACTGTAAAGATAAGGGTTCAATTCCCTTTAGGATCGTTGACACTTCGGTGTCATTGTTAACTTATTCACAGTCAAATCTATGATGGAAAATGCATTCGATTCTGTAAGAGATTCTTATCCAAGTATAGAAGATCTACGTGAAATCGTTGAACATGGTTGTCATTACTCACAAACTCTTTCATTCTTCGATAACTATGAAGATGAAATAATTGAATACATCGCTGACACTTTAGGTGGTGAATTTAATGAAGAGTTATGGAATAACAATCCATGTAATATTACAGGTTATAAGAATGACACAACCTGGACATTTGTTGAACTTGTAGCATCACAATTAGTTGATGAATATGAGTCAACAACATGTGAAGAATTATCTGATTTAGATGATGATATCTCTTTTGATTTTTCAAGTAAAGGAGATACATTAACAGCTAAACCTTTAAATAAAACAACTTATGACGCAGTTAAAGAGTTAGCTAACACTGAATGGGGTAAATCTCACCTACAAATAGTAACACCATGACTTCAATTATTGTATGGGTATGTTTAAGCATACTCATTTTTATTTTCTTAAAGAATACAATCAATCATGCTTAATTCTATGCTTAAATATTCACAGTCAAATCTATGATGGAAAATGCATTCGATTCTGTAAGAGATTCTTATCCAAGTATAGAAGATCTACGTGAAATCGTTGAACATGGTTGTC
>LULN01000038.1_pt1 | contig 31608 bp, 57 predicted proteins | sample 728131 | NCBI WGS metagenome assembly LULN01 (sample SAMN03860288, study PRJNA289734) | marine metagenome | biome: seawater column; feature: ocean; material: water; isolation source: Red Sea water column Station 149 - depth 100m | place: Saudi Arabia: Red Sea | collected 2011-10-15 | depth 100 m
TATCAGCTTATGGCTGAGAGCAGAGAGCATAAGTGTACTGGCTGCGGTCAATACTACAACGTAGTGCCTTTATCACACTCACACATTATACCACGCTCACGCAGACCTGACTTAGTAGCTACTTATGAAAATATCACTTATCATTGCTTATCAATGGGAGAGAATCTAGGCTGCCACGATATTTGGGAGCATGGAACTACTGAAGAAAAAAAGATGATGATGGACTATGAGGAAAACATGGACTATATCAGGAGGGCAGATAGAGAGTATTACAACCTATTGAAACTAAAAGAGTAAAGCTATCGTATATGATTATAACATACGAATCAATATGTCGAGGGGAATTAGAGATACACAAGAACAACAAGGGGGAGATAATATATCTCAGGATATGGTGCTAGTTACAATAGAAACAAATATAGGAGAAGTGAGGTTACTATGAATATCAAGCAAGAAATGAGGGCAGCATTTAGGAAACTATGGATAAAAAAATCAATTCATAAAAACAAAAAGAAATACAATCGTAAAACAAAACATAAGAATAGTGGATAAAAAAGAATATAACAAATATGAAAAACGTATAGATAGTAGATGTAATTCTATATATACAGACCTTGAATTGTTTAGCAGATATGATGAATGTTGTAACCATCAAAATTTGTTTTTAATGTTAAAACCTGATATACAAGAACAAATAATAAATGCAAAAAATTACAGAGAGGTTGATGATTATTGTTTAAAAAATTATTATCAATTAGAAAACAAAATTGATGTAATTAAAAAATGTATTAAAAAATTAAAATACAAGAATAATGGGAACTTGGTTACTTGAATATAATGAAGAACAACAGATGTTTCATTATAATGAATTAAACAATGGACAACCTTTAAATAAAAGACAACAACCAAATAACAAAGGCTGGTACACAATTTATAAAGGCAAGACACTAGAGGAAGTGGAAAAGCAATATATAGATTTAAAACTTAAGCCACGAAAAAAATATACTTTACATCAATTATTAGAAAAAATTAACAACAATGGCAAAGACTAAAACAGAGAAAGCAACAAAAGCAGTAAAAGAAGTTGTAGAAGAAGTGGCAAAAGATGCAGCAGCAGACTACAAGGCTATATGTGAAGAGCTAGGCAAGAAATCAACAGAGTTTCAAAGAGCTTCAAAAGTATCAGCAGCCAAGCACTTGAGAAATGCAATCAGAGCTATCAGATTCGTCATAGAGGAACTGGAGAAGTAATATGTATGTATTTAATGTCGTTGGTCAAGATAAGACCTTTAAGATACCTGAAAAGTGGTCAGAGATAAAGCTAAAAGACTATGCTCTTTTTATTGATGGCATTAATAAGCTGCAAGATAAACTCAAGCAAGACGATAAAGAGAATTGTGGCTTATATGAGCTTATATTGTCGTATAGGGAGTATTTTAATGAGATATTTGAAGCGTTCACAAAGGTAGATAGTAAAATTATAGAGCATATCAAAGCAGAAGATATGTTCACGATTTATAATTATATGATGGACTTTCTCAATGAGCCTGAGAAGAAAGATATTAAGTCTTTTAGATTTAAGAATAAGACCTACTATCTGCCAAGCTCTAAGGTGGACTATTTCGGCAATGAGATAAAGATGGCAGAGGCTACATTTGGCGAGGTGTTAGAGGCTATGCAAGTGCAAGAGTTAGACAAATCTTTCACAGACAACAACTATAAAGCTCTCCCTTATCAAATAGCTATTCTATGCAGACCTAAAGGCGAGGCTTATGATGACCAAAAGGTGGCAGCTAGAGCCAAGTTATTTCAAGATTTAAACATGGAGATAGTCTGGAAGATAGCTTTTTTTTTAATGAGGCGAAAGCTCAAATCTTTGAAAGCTACCCTTCAATTTTTAGAGAAGCAGAGGGAGAGGGTAGAAGCAACTTAAATAGACTTACTAAATATGGGTGGTATAATGCTTTATATATGGCTTCTGAGGGCAACTTAGACATTATGATGGGTTTAGAGAATAAGAAAGTATATGAGGTCTTTACATTTATAAATTATAAAATAGACTATCAAAAGGAACATTTTAAGAATAATAACGTATAGAAAAGTATGGCAGACTTTACAGATATTGTTACAGAGTTCAACACAATAGCAACGGCACAGAGTGGAATCAACTCTTTCAAGTATGGAAATGTATTTGAATTAAATGAATCAAGGACATTAAGCAAACCCTTATTACTATTACAAAAGCAGAGAACGCTACAATATGCAGCCTTTGAGAAAAAGCTGAAGACCTATGAGGTTGTTGTTGGTATTTATGACACTTATAAGGAAGCACAGAAAAGCTCTAAAACTTATGCCGACAAGCAGAAAGACCTAGAGAATCTTATGGAGCAGTTTCTTAGAGAGTTCAGGAAGCGTAGTTTAGGAAGCACAACACAAGTTACAAACGTACAGAGTTGGATAATGGATGAGCCAGTAAGAATGGAATTAATTGAAGTTGTGGGTGCTGACAAGCTCTCAGGCATTGAGGCAACTATTACCATCAGAGTCTTTAGTGATTGTGATGAGGGAACATTTAGCTATTAGAAAATGAGTGTATTTAAAGTAGGTTTAGACAAGTTAGGCTCAGAGCTTTTAAAAGAGTTCGCTAATGAGCTTATCAATCAAGGGCATAAAGCTACTGGCTCACTAATCTCATCACTACGTAAAGATATACTATTTGCACCATCATCGTATAGGTTGGTTTTTTATGCCAACGATTATGGTATGTATTTAGAAACTGGCAGACGAGCTGGTAAGCACGTACCTATCGCACCATTAATGAGGTGGGTGGCAACTAAGGGGTTAGCATCTACCAATAAAGAGGTAAGAAGTATTGCTTATGCTATCAGTAATACCATAGCAAAGGAGGGCATACCAACAAGAGGCTCACATAAGTTTAGTAAGAATGGAAGAAGAACGCTATGGATAACGGCAACGATACGCAATAATAGGGCAAGAATTGCTAACGCTATAAGAAGCAGCTTTAAGGAAGATATAGAGGTAAACATGAGGAATATAATTAAAGAAACAAATAACAAACTAAGAACATAATGTCAATATCAATACTAACAACACCAGCAAACAATAGTGTAAATTCTATTTATAGCCCTATTAAGATTGAGGCTGAAGCAACAGATAGTGGTGGTGGCTCTTTAACATTGGTAAGAATGTCTTTAAGAATTAAGGTAGGTAGTTCATATATCAACAACAATAACCCAATAATTCAAGACCCTGACTTAGACCAAACTGGAGCAAGTGGCTCTAATACAAAGTTTACTTTTGACATATCTCAAATCTTACAAAACTATTTTACTCACGACCTACAAGCTCAAGGCTTTGAGGCTGGTGCTTCTGCTACTAATAGCATGAAAACAATAGGCTTATTTTATGGTGCGATATATAAGAACACATCTACAAACGTGCTTACTGAATCCTCTACGGCAGATGAAACTGGCAGCACTAAAACTTTCTATTGTGTTAATTCAGCATTGCAGCACTTAGAAACACAGACTATGGCAGCATATACGCTAGGCTCAGACACTAAGAGGCTGCTCACTCCTTTCCTTGCTGATGAAAAGATAAAGATTAAAACTAGTGAAAGCTATCAGCTTAGTGGGATATATACTGGCTCTACTCCTGACTACAAAATATGGGTAAATACTAAAAATTCTAGCGGCACAACATTAGACACTTATTATATCAATGTAGGTAGTGTCGGCACTCGATTTGATGTTGGTGTAGGCTGCTCAAACTTTGCTAATCTTGTCGGTGGAGATATGCACTCTAGTAATAGTGGTACTTTACCAATTATAAGCTCTAGTGTTGATTCTTATGATTTGGCTATATATGATGATACTACATTAATTTCAGGAAGATATAGATTTAAAATAGACAGAAAGACTCACGAATATAGCACACGTTTGACATGGAAGAACAGACTAGGAGGATTTGATTCGTGGACTTTTGATGGAGCAAGTAGCAGAGGGCAAAACCAAAGCAAGGAGCTATATGATAAAAACCTAGATTTTGGCTTTAGCTCAACAGATAGAGAAAGCTCAGTATTAAGTGTGCGTTCTACAAACGTCTTTAGTGCTTGGAGTGGTATCATACAAGAGTATGTGAGAAAAGCCTTAGAGGAGCTTTATACGAGTCCTGAGGTGTATTTAGTTGATGGCACTAGCCATGTGCCTATACAAATCACAGACTCACAAGTAAAGACCATTGATGATGATAAAAACCTATTCCAAGTAAAAGTAAATTATGCTTACTCATTTGAAAACGTAATAAATGTCTAAAATAGAAATAGAACTTAGGGACTTAACAAGTGGTGGAGGTGTTAAGGGCAGCTTAGATATTAAGGATAGTGCTGACTTTCCTCTATCATTAAACTATTTAATAGCAGATATTAAAAACCTATCAGTAAGGTCAGGCAGCTACTCAAAGACGTTTAACATACCAGCAACGAAGCACAACAACGATTTATTAAAACATATTTGGAATCCCAACACTTATGTAGATGGTGTAAGTACATATTCAGGCAATAGCCACAAGATGCTACAAAGAAAGCCTTGTGTCGTTAAGGTTGATAGTGTGCCAGTGTTGAGGGGAGAGATAAAGGTTAAGAACGTCATCACTAAGCCTAAAGGTAAGGAATATGTGATGCAGCTTATAGGGGACAATAGTGATTGGGTTAAGCAGATAGAAACGCTTTACCTTAATGAGCTTACCTTATTTGATAGTGTTACATCACACACAGACCACACATACAACAAAGCAACAATTGAGGCTTCATGGTCAGGTAGTTATTCAGGTCTTGATGATACTAGTTCATACACTTATTTTTATCCTCTGATTAACTATGGCACTTGGAATGATGTGAGTGGTGTGGTGGTTGAAGATATGCGACCAGCAGTATATATAAGAGCTATTTTAGATGCAGCCTTTAGAAGTGTTGGTTATACTTTAAGCTCTACGTTTTTAGATAGCACAGATTTTAAGAAGCTCGTCTTTCCTTTTGTTGGGGAAAACTTTAAACATCAACAATCTACCTTAAATAGTGAAAAATTTAAAGTTAAAGCATCAGCAAATGTAAGCTATCAAGTTTATGAGTCTACTTTTAAAGATGTAGAAGTACAATTAAATGACGATTCTAGTAGTGGATATTTTGACAATGGTAATGATTTTAATACATCAAGTTATTATTTAGATGTACCAACAAAAAGAAAAGAAAAGTTTGAGGGAGAATTAACTATAACGCATAACATGAGTAATATCTTAGGATATGCTGCACCAGCAGATTATAGTGTATTTATAAAAGTTACAAATAGTTCAGGAACACTAATAAGTAATATTCCTTTAAATAATCAAAGTAGTATTCAGCCACTTTTTACATTAAGCACACAAGGCTCTAGTAAAACACTATTGTATAATAGTGGGTTTATTGATTTAGATGCTACTAATAGAGTATATTTAGTTGTACGAAGCTATGGATTTAATACTGGTGCTGCTTCTACTCCTTATGCCCATGATTTTACAATAAATAGTGGGACTTATATGTTAAATGAAATAGATGATTTTATATTATCAGGACAAAGCATAGTATTAAAAGATGTATTACCTAATGACATTACTGCCTTAGACATTCTAAAGGGTATTACTCATATGTTTAATCTTTACTTTCGAACAGATACTGCTAACCAAATTATCTACGTAGAGCCTAGAGATAGCTTTTTTGATGCTACAACATCTGCCAATGATTGGACTACTAAGCTAAATAAGAATAACTATCAACTAGCATTTATTGATGACTACAAAAAAAATCTAACATTTGGATACAAAAGAGATGGAAGTGATGGTCATGTAAAGGCAAGAGATGAAGAATATGAACATCAGCTAGGCGAGTATAAATACACTCTCAACGATAGGTTTATGATGGGAGAGCAAAAGTTTGAAAACCCTATCTTTGCACCTACATATCACATCTTAGATAGAAATATAATTTTTTCTACTACTCCCACAAATGAAGCCAAGCACAAAGCTCCATTGATAGCAAGAATGTGGAGGAACTGGAACGGAGATGATGCTGGGCAACCTAAACACTTTGAATATGAGCCACGAATACTATACAAAAGCTATGGCACTCAGGCTGATGATGATAGCAATAACAGAGCTTGGAAGTGGGAGGGTACAAGTCAAACCAATATACCAACAGCATTGATGTCAGGCTATGGAGATGTAACACAAACAAACTTATCTTATAATGGCTCAGATGGGTTGTTTCAGACTCATTATGGTGCTTATATTAACGTCATTGAGAAAGGTGTCATATTAACTGCTCTCTTTGATTTAGACACTCAGGATATAAGCGAAGTGAATCTAAAGAAACCAGTATTTATTGGTAAGCCATCAGACTTACATGGCTATTATGTTATCAATAGAATCATAGATTATTCTCCTACAAAGAGTGCATTAACAAAGGTTGAGCTTGTAAAGATAGAGAATCAAGGTACTGCGACCTATGACTCAGGACAAACAGAGCCAACAAGAGGGAACTTTGACTTTGGCGAGATAGGTGGTGCTAGAGGATACGACCATAAAAACCTACCTTTTCATACTGGAGTAGGTGGCAAGTTTGATGATGATGACCCAGTACAAGGGGTTGATGTTGGTGGCACTACTGCGGTCATGGATAATGGTACTAACTTTGCTAAGAAAGGCAGCAATAACGTAGTCTTTGGCAAGGGTAATATAGCAAAAGGCAAGAATCAGACTATCGTAGGGAACTATGCAGCAGTAGACACAGAATCAGTCTTTCAGGTGGGCATGGGTAACAACGAGAACGATAGACGTACACCATTGAAGATTGATAGTGATGGTGCTATGATTCAATATGGTGGACAGATTCAGGCAGTGATTGGAGATGTGGTTGTTGATGTGATGGTAGAAGATGCAGACAATGAAAGGTTATTAAAACTATTTAAAAGCGAATAAATGGCACAAGAAAAAGTATTTTTTGATATACAAATGAATGGAGCAGATAAGACAATCAAGCAGCTTCATACTATTGAAAACGAGCTTAAAAAAGTAGCAGCAGCCAAGAGAAAAGATGGAGATGCAACTGGAGAGCTAAAAAAGCAAGAAGTAATATTAAGAGCAGAAAAGAAGCGACTAAATGCGGAGATTAATAAGTCTGTACGTGAGTTTAATGCCAACAAAAATGCTACTAAAGCTGCTGCTGGTAGCTATGACCAATTAGTAGAAAGAAACAAAGCATTGGTTGCACAAATGAGGCGGCTACCTGACCCATTAGGTAAAAACAAAAAAGCAGTTGCCAAACTTACAAAAGAAGTAAATGATAATACCAATAAGCTGAAAAAAATGGACGAGCAGATGGGTAGGAATCATAGAAACGTAGGAGATTATTCAGGTGCTATTGGTAAAGCTGGAAAGCAACTCTTAAAATATGGTGCAGCTATTGCTGCTGCTATTGCTGCTGCTGCAAAATTTATATCTTTTGCTAAAGAATCAATAGACTTATTTGATAAACAAAGACAAGCAGAGGTAGCTTTAGAGGTGGCATTAGGCAGAACATCAAAAGCCTTATTAGAACAAGCATCAGCACTACAACAAACCACAAGGTTTGGAGATGAGGCAACGATACAAGGACAAGCGTTTTTGGCTCAGATGGGATTGGAAGAGGAAGCTATACTTAAACTAACTCCAGCGATTTTAGATATGGCACAAGCTAAAGGCATGGACTTGAGAAGTGCTTTTGATTTAGTAGCTAAATCAGTAGGCTCTAGCACTAACGCACTTTCTAGGTACGGCATACAGATAACTGGAGTAGCTGGAAGCACTGCAAGAGTAGACAACGCACTTGCTGCTTTAAACGAGAAATTTAGTGGACAAGCTGAAGCTGCTACTGCTGGTGCTGGTAAACTAATACAATTTAGCAACGCAGTAGGGGACTTACAAGAGTCATTCGGAGAAATAATTGTAGAGGGTTTAGAGCCATTTTTAGATATTGGCATGAGCTTTATAACTCTTTTAGATTCTATGTTAGATGGGCGAGAAGATTATGCTGAATTTGATGGAGATTTAGAAACTATGGATAAGATGACTCTAAGCGTAGCAGAGCAACGAAAAAAACTAGATGAATTATTAATTAGCCAAGAAGCCTATTTAAAAGCTGCTGAAAAATTTGGTCATCAAAGTGCTGTTACTCAAGAAGATTTTGAAAAAGAAATTGAGTTGCAAACTGAAATGATTAAAATAGACAAAAAAGCACAAGAAGAAAAAGAAGAGCAAACAAAAACATTAAGAGAACTAAAGGAGGCAGTAAGTGAATTACAAACAGAGAGGCTAGATGCAATAATAGGAAGCAAACAAGAGCTAGAAATAATAGAAAAACTAACAAAGGCAAAAGCAGAACTAGCAAAAGCAGAGGGAAAACAAACAGAAGCAGAAAAAAAAGCAGAAAAAAACCACAAGGAAGCACAAAAAGAATTACAAAAACTTTTAGATTTTGATATTGAACGCAATGAGCAAAAAAGGCGAGATTCTACAAAAACATCAGATGATATACTTGATGACATGGTATCTGAAACTGAGGCTCTACAAGAAAATTTAACTAAAAAAATAGGCATAACTAAACAATCTAATGAAGAGTTCTTAAAAGAAGAAGATGCTAGACGACAAGCTGAGAAAGCCTTAGACCAACAAGTGGCAAATGAAAAGGTAGCACTAGCACAACAGACTCAAGATGCAATAGCTGGGGTGTTATTTGATAGCGTAAAAAGGCGAACAGATGCCGAGCTAGAAGCATTAGAAAAACAAAAAGAGCAAGGTCTTATAAGTGAGGAAGCCTTTGAAAGAAAAACATTAGAAATAAAACGCAGAGGCTTTAGAAAGCTACAAGCTATTAAGTTAGCAGAGATAGCTTCAAACTTAGCATCTGAGTTATCAGCAATAGCAACAAATGCAGCATTAAACCCAGCCAATGCAGTTACTGCTGGTGGTGCTGGTTTGGCTCAGTATGGAGTATTGCAAGGTATGGCAGTAGCAAGGGCAGCTATAAACGCAGCAACAATACTAGCACAGAAATTTGAGAAAGGTGGCTTAGTAGGTGGTGGAGTATTTGAGGGTAATAGCCATGCTCAAGGTGGTGTTAAATTTTCTAGTGGTGGCAGAATCATGGAAGCAGAGGGAGGCGAAGCTATTATTAATAAGAGAAGTACGGCAATGTATAAGCCTTTATTATCTGCCATCAATCAAGCTGGTGGAGGTAAGAAATTTGCTTTCGGTGGCATTACTCCTGATGCTCAACTACAAACAAATGCAATATCTGAATCAGGATTAGGGGCAGAGATAGCTAGGCAGATGGGAGAGATAAGAGTTATTAATGTCGTATCAGATACAACAAGCAAACAAATATCAATAAACAATGTTGAAAGTGAAGCACTTTTTTAAAGGAGTTTATTCCTTGATTTTTTTTACCTTTATGCACAAGGTAGATGCAAGAGAATTTAACAAAAGGTTGGCAGTTTGTGCTAATTGTAGAGAACGGAGAGCAGCCAGTTATCTCAATTGGTTTGGCATACAGAAATCCAGATATATCTGCAATCAATGTGGCTGCCTTTTACATAAAAAGTGCAGATTGTTGGTTGAATCATGTCCACTAAACAAATGGTAACAGAAGAGGATTATTTAGAGATAAAAGATGCAGTAAAAAAGGTGCGTAATAGTCTGTTTATGCCTGACCAAATAGCTCTCATGGTGTTGTTTAAGTTCTATAAGCGTATGAATCCACGCAATGGCATCTGTTTTACTTGTAGTGGAGATAGAGCCAAGATATTAAAGTATAGTATTAAATTCTTAGAAACATGGCAAACAAATCAATAAAGAAGCACGTTTTAGATAGGTTTAATGACCAAGTTGTTGAGGACTACAAAAAGGTCTTTGAGGGCAATGCTACTTTAGAAAACTTTTGTTACTATCTTATTAAGAGGGGTATTATACCCACAGAGAGAGCTAGGAACTACGCAATAGTTAGGGACTACCAAAAATATGTGTTAGATACATCAGGCACTAAAACAGACTTTTGCTTTACAATGGAAAGCGACTACAAGCTAAGTGAAAAGCAGATTCAAAACATACTTTCTAGCTATATTCCTAAATTCTTCTTAGAGAAACATATCGACTACTCTATCTAGAAGAAGAAAAAAAAATACATTTTTATAGAGATTTATTTGTTTAATTAAATTTAAACCCTTAATTTTAAGTATTAACAAACATTTAAATTATAAGATTATGACACTTGCAGAAATTTTGGAAAATTATAATAAGGAAGAAGAAGCAAATAAAAATAAAAAACCATATTCAAAATTATTGCCCTATAAGTGTGCAAGATGTGGTAAAAAATGGAAGCCAACTTGTTGCGATTATAGTTACAAAGCAATTGAATATAGGTTTCGTGAAAATGAAACAAGATTTTGGGATACAGATTATACAAGATTGACAATAAGAGAAATTAACAAATTAAATAAATGGCAAAAAATGCAATAAAGAAATAATTTATTTGTTTTTAGAGCCACTTTCTTAACTGAGGGTGGCTTTTTTTATGTAGAAACACGAAAAAAATGAAACATATATAAAGAGTATATTATAATACATTATTCTTCTTTATTTATATACGAATGTTCCTACGAATCTTTATACGAATGTTCCTACGACACTACGTAAGTGATATACATAACGCAACTAATGTCGAACTTTTTTATCTTTTCTAGCAAAATTAGGTACACTTTTGTAACATCTCTACGTATTATTAGGCATGAATACTTGGTACAACCTAACAACACAAGGACAAGCGACTCACGTTGATATATATGGAGATATTGGAAGCTGGAACTTAACGGCTGAAGCCTTTATTGCTGAGATAGGTAGAAACGCAGATACAGAGCTTGTATTAAACATATCTAGTTTAGGAGGAGCAGTTAATGATGCTCTACAAATCCATGACTTTCTCTCATCATATCCAAAAAAAGTTACTGCCAAAATCACTGGCTTAACGGCTTCAAGTGCTACTATTATAGCAATGGCGGCTGATGAGGTTTTAATGTCTGAGAACGCTTTATTTCTCATTCATAATGTATGGAGTCCATTTTCTAGCGGTAATGCAGAGGAACTAGAAAAAGAGGCTGAGAGCCTAAGACAAATAGATGACCTATTAATAAACATCTACAAGAAAAAAACAAAGAGAGCAAAAAGCACAATCGCAAAGCTAATGGCTGAAGAAAGGTGGTTAGATGCTGAAGAGGCTCTAAACTTGCGACTTATAGATAAGCTCTATGTCCCAAGCAAAGAGATAGTTAATAGTTTGGTATTAAATAAGATTGAAGAAAATAAGTTACCTGAATTACCTATTAACTATAAGGGATTATCCCAATCATTTATAAATCAAAAATTTGAAGAAATGTCTTTAGAAAAAATTAATGACAAAATTGACTTGATAATTAATAAAATTGAAGGCTTATTTAATACAGAAGAAAAAGAAGTTGAAGTGCTGAACAAATCAGAGGTTGAAGCTACTTTAGAGGCTGAATTGACCGAGCTTAAAAATCTTTATGAGTTCCAAATCGAAACACAAAAAGAAACTATTGACCTAGCAAACGAAAACTTGGAAGCAAAAAACCGAGAGCTTGTAGAGCTAAGAAATAGTTTTGAAGAGAATCTTAAGGAACTAACTGAAAAGGTTGAGAAACTGGAAGCAGTAGAGACGAAAGCAGTTAGAGAGGAAGATGCTGCTATTGAAGAGAAAGCACCTGAGTCAAACCCTTTTGATGGACTAGCTGAGAAATTACGCTGGTAAACTAATTATTAAAACTAACTAAAACTAAAAAATCATGGCTAACGCTTTAACGACTAGCTTTTCACACACATACGCTGGGAAAGAATTGCTTACAGAGATTTTCTATGCTCCATCAGTGGAGAGTGGACAAAATCCTTTTGAGCTTCACAGAATTATGTCAGATGTGAAAACTAAAACAAACATCTACAAGGTAGGTGCATTAACTAACATTATACAAGGAGATTCAGGTTGTGGATTTTCTGCTTCAGGCTCTGTGGCTATTACTGATAAAGTTATAGACCCACAAAAGCTAAAAGTAAATATCGAGCAATGTGAGGATTCGTTCAATCAAACGATATTTAGTGAGGCTCAGAAGTCAGGAGTAGACAGAGCAGACATTCAAGGTACTATCATTGAGGAAATGATTATGACTGCCGTTTCTAGAGGAATGAGAGATGACCTTATCAAAGCTGCTTGGTTTTCTGATGCTGCTTCATCTCATGCGATGTATGGAAACTTTGAGGGTTTCTTTGAAAGAATACTAGGTGGAAGTGGTTACTTATTAGACCTTAATTCTGATGCCACTTATGAGGCTTCTGATGCTCTTGCAACAGATGGGGCTTACAAAGCAATGAAAAACCTATATGAAAATATGCCCGCTGCAATGAGAAGCATTAAAGGACAATTAGTTGCTTATGTAACTAGTTCTGTGTATGATAACTTACTTTCTACACTTGAGGCTACAGGTACTGATTCAGGTTTACAAAGAATCCAAGATGGTGTATCTCAATTGAAATTCAGAGGTATCCCAGTTGTGGATATGAGTCTTTGGGATGCTTCACTTGCTGATACATCTGCTAACCCTAACTCTGCTGCTATTGGTAGCAACGCAATCGTTATCACTACACCTGATAACCTTGTAGTTGGAACTGATATCACAGACCCTATGGCTGAGCTATCTGTATGGTATGAGAAGAAAGATGAGAAATTCTATCTTTCTAGCAAATTCTTGTTCGGAACACAAGTTGTGTTTGACGAATTAGTTGCTGCTGCTTACTAGTAATAAAGGGAGGGTGTAAAAGCTCTCCCTATTTTTAAATATAATAAATTAAATACAATGGCATTAACTGGAGGATTATCAGTATCATGTGCAGATAGCACTAGAAGAGGCGGAGTGAAGAGGCTTTGGATTACAGACGTAACTAATATCACATCTTTCACTGCTGGGTCTAGCCATGAGTTCAATGATGTGAGTGTACCGACTTCATTCTATAAATATCAGTACGAAGATTTTACATTTAGTGTATCTTCAGAGGGGTCTAAGGAGAACGGGTCAAGTATTATTAATCATAGTGTTGAGTTCACAATTCCAAAGATGACAAAAGAAAAGGCTGCAAAATTACAAGAGATTGTAGATTTGTGTAAAGCCGTTCTTGTTGTTGAGGACTATAACGACCATTTTTTCGTAATAGGTTGGTGTAGTGTGCTTGAAAAAGCTGCGGGAATGCACATGGTAGTAGACCAAGTCATAGGTGCTGGTTTACAAGATTCAAATCATTATGTTGTTAAAGGAACTGGAGTTTCAGCCGAGTTATTCAGAGAATATACTGGGGATGTAACTATATCCGCAGACTTTGAACAATAGAGTAAATTAGCTTAAAGGTGGTATCTTTGCCATCTTTAGGCTTTTTATATATTTAACATGGCAAGAACTACAAGGGGAAAGAAGAAGATAAATGCAGTTGGGTTGGCAACAATTCAGCAGCCTAAACTCCCAATAGAAACTGACAAAAGAAAAGACTTTAGAGGCGAGTGGACACCATTCTTTAAGAATGATAACAACACTTTCCCTAACGATTGTGCAAAGAGGGCAAAGAGGTCATCTACACACAACGCATTGATAGAGTCTAAGGTGGGTTATATTGTGGGTAATGGCTTTACCTATCTACGTAATGGCGAAGCCATAGACATAGAAAAAGAAAGAGGCTTTAAAGACTACATAGAATCTATCAATAGCTATGGAGAAACCCTTATAGATATATATACTAAGTGTGCTAGGGACTTAGTAACTACTGGGAACTATGCCTTAGAGGTCGTTAGAAGAGGCTCAAGCCAATTTCTCTTTCATAAGGACATAACTAGCGTAAGACTAGAAAAAGCAGACTCAGAGGGCAAAATCAATAATGCTTATATTTCAGCAGATTGGTCTAGCATAAAGAAAAACACTAAAGCTGGAACTGAAGAAAACATATACAAAATACCTACCTATATTTATGGCTCAAGAGAGCCTAATAGCATTTATTACTGCAAAGAGTATAGTCCTGAACACTACTACTATGGAATTCCTGATTGGTCAGGTGCTAGTCAATGGATAGACATAGAGTATCGTATACCTAAGTTTAATATCGACAAGTTTGACAACGGCTTTCACGTAGGAGCTATCGTAGATTTATTCGGCACAGAGCCGCCTAATGGCATGACTGCTCAAGAGTATGTTACTAAAATCAAAGACTCTTTTACTGGCGAGGGTAACAACTCTAAGATATTATTTCAGATGTTAGACTCTCAAGAGCAGAAGTCTAGTGTTCAGATATTAGACAACGTAAGAGAGGGAGACTTTCAGCAGTTGCATAGCTTGGCAGTACAAAACATTATTACTGCTCATAGGTTTACACCAAGTCTTGCTGGTATTTCCGTTGCTGGTAAGTTGGGAAGCCTCCAACAAATACAGAGCGAGTTCTCTATCGTCAACAACGTAGTGATACAACCATACAAAGACAAGATATTGAGGATACTTAATCAGCTTATCAAAGAGGCTGGGTTTGACATCACTCTAAAGGTAGAAACATCATCTCCAGTGTCGGTGGCAGCAGCCATAGACCCAAGAGAGGTGCTAACAATTAACGAGCAAAGAATACTCTTAGGACAAGAGCCTATTGAGGGAGCAGATATATTACTAACAAAAACAAACATAGAATAAAATGGCACAAGTTGGAATAACTGGAAATCAGGCTTATAAAGACCAAATTGCGACTAACGCTTCAGCAGCAACTACGGCAAATTTTACACTTACTGACAACATAAGCACATTTACTCACGTAGCAGTGCAAGTGGTGTGGAGTGGTCTAGATGCCACAGATGGAGTAATTAAAACTCAGTGGTCTATTGATGGCACAAATTGGGAAGATTCACAGACCTATACGCTAGGAACGGCATCAGGGAGTGAGATATTAAGTGATGCAGAGTTTACTGCTCATATGTTTAGAGTGAGCTATAATAAAGGCTCTAATTCTGCTGGAACATTAAACGTTTACGCTAACGCTAAAGACTAATGAGTGCGACTACTGAAATAATGACCACAACAGAGGTACTTGATAAGATACCGAATAATGACTTTGACCCAGCTTTAGTGGAGAAGTACATCATTAAGGCACAACGCAAGTATATAAGGTCGCTATTGGGAGATGACTTTTATGATGAGATACTCACTCAGACTGCTGCTGCTTCACTTTCTAGCGACAATAGTGCTTTAGTTACTAACTATATAAAGCCTTGTTTAGCTTACTATGTTATCTATGAGTCTTTACCACAGATAAAAAACAATATCTCTAGCTCAGGAGTTATGGAGTTAGACCATGAGTTCGCTAACGCTGCAAATAGAGGCGACTATGGTGCATTAAGAAGCCAAATCCTTACTGATGCTGACGATTGGAGAGCAGAGGTTATAAAATACATTGAGGACACTCAGGAGAGTGATTCTTCAAAGTTTCCTTTGTGGGAAAAAAAAGACAATTATCAGAACAAATACGGAATAATAACGTACTAAAATGGAACGATTGGAAGATATAGTATTTAAGAGTGGGGTGGGAACAAGTACGGCTTTTGAGGTCTTTGAGTATGTAGATGTGAACTTAGTAAATGACTATCTATATACTATTGTGTTAATAGTTACTATATCTATTGGAGTAAAAAAATTAATGAATAAAGAAAAAAAATAAATCATGAGTATCACTATCAAGAACTTACATAAAGATTTACCTGAAGACCAACTACATGAAGCGAAAGGGTTTACAACTGCATCTAATAATACCTACCTGAAGAAAAATCACGAAGGCTCAAGCGAGTGGCTTTCAGAATACTGGCTACAACCAGTTAAAGGGGTGGTTAGTGGTAGTTCTGCACCTCCTAGCGAATCTAGTGGAGATAGGTACATTCTTACTGGCTCATCATTCCACAGCGATTGGGACTCTCCTAGCCAACATGAGATTGTAGAATTTAATGGAACGTCTTGGGTTGGTCAAGCTGCGGTTGATGGCATGAGGGTTGTAACTCTTGATGGAGATTCTGTATATTATTTTAATACTGCTTGGAATCAGGTTACAGATGCTAACACAGATACTACTTATGCTATTAGTGCCGTAGATAGCGGAGATGATGCTATTATTAGATTAACTGCTGGAGGTAGTGGTAGTGGCACAGATGATGTAACTCTTGTTGCTGGTAGTAACATAACGATAACGCCGAGTGGTGACAATATTACTATTGCGGCTGCTGATGCTGATACAACATATAGCGCTGGAGATGGTTTAGATTTAAGTACAACAACCTTTTCAATAGATGCAAAAGCTAATGGAGGTTTAGTAATTGAATCAACAGAGTTGGCGGTTGATTTAGGTGCTTCTTCTATTACAGGCACTCTTGCTGTGGGAGATGGAGGAACTGGAGCAACAACATTAACTGCTAATGGAGTTCTTATTGGCAATGGCACTAGTGCAATAACATCAGTAGATATGTCCACAAAAGGACATATTCTTATAGGAGATGGTAGTGGAAACCCACAGATGTTAGCAATAGGAAGTGATGACCAAGTTTTAACTGCTGATAGTTCAGAAGCTACTGGGGTTAAATGGGCAGATGCATCAGGTGGCGGTGGTGGTGCTACCACAATGAATGGATTGACAGACATTACAACCACATCAGACCAATCAATTTTTATAATGACAGGAGGACATGGTAATGCTCCAGTAACAGGAACGCTGTCAACTGCTGCGGATAACATAGCAATAGGCAACAATGCTCTTGATGCTATCACATCGGCAGACTATAATATAGCAATAGGACTAGATGCTGGAACTGCTCTCACAACATCAGCAATGAATGTTATGATAGGCAGAGGTGCTGGTGCTAAAGTTTCAACAGGGACAGGAAGAAATGTATTAATCGGAGGTTATGATGCTGGTGGAGAGATAACAACAGAAACAGATAATGTGTGTATAGGTTATGAAGCTGGTGCAGCATTAACATCTTCTAATAATGTTGCTATTGGCTACGGAGCGGGAAAAGCTAATTCTACTGCTGGGTGTAATACTTTTGTTGGTAATAATGCTGGAGTTGGTGCAACAGGACAACAGAATGTAGCAATAGGATATTTAGCTGCAAATAGTGCTAGTTTTAGTGGTAATTTTAACATAGCAATAGGTTCACAAAGACAAGATTTTACATCAGGTACAGGAAATGTAGAAATAGGACAAGGACACTCAACAACGGGAACAACTACAGGCAGCTATAATGTAGCAATCGGTTATTTAACTGGTGTAAGTGCTGCTGATTCTAATCAAATAGCCATAGGTAATGATATTGATACTGATGGAGCTAATAAAATTCGTTTGGGAAATGCATCTATTGCAACTTGTAACATTCAGACAGATTGGACTATTGACTCTGATGAAAGAATAAAAGACAATATTCAAGATAGTGCTTTAGGTTTAGACTTTATAAATGCTTTAAGACCTGTAACATTCACTAAAAAACACCCAGCAGATTGGGACGAAGCAATTTTAGAAAAAAGATATAAATCAGGAGGCAGTCAATATGATGATGATGCCGATGAAATAATCAGAGATGAATTTGATAGCACAAGCGTAATTGATGGATTGATAGCACAAGAAGTTAAAAGTGCTATGGATAATTTGGGTGTAAACTTTAGCGGTTGGAGTGCCGATAAAAAAGGAAAGCAAGGAGTTCAATATGCTGCATTAGTGGTGCCTTTAATAAAGGCAGTGCAAGAATTATCATCAAAAGTAGAGGCATTAGAAAATGCTTAACTTTAAAGCAAAAAAGCTATGAAAAAAATTGAACTTACATTAGAGGAAGCTAACGCATTGATACAGATTATAGATATTGCTCAAAGAGTTAGGGGATTAGAGGTATCTAAAAACTGCATACACTTTGTTGAGAAGTTGCAAGAGGCTTTCAAAGAGGAAGAGGTAAAAAAGCAAGAATTAGTTGAAGCAGATTAAGCTAGATGTTCAGTATTTGGGAACTATTGGAGTGTTTATTTGCACTCTAGTAGGTTTCTATTATACAACTACTTACAGACTAGATGAGCTAGAAAAGAAAGTAGAAACTTTAGAGGCTAATAATGAGGCAGTGATTAGGCTAGAAGAACGATTAAAAAATGTACAAACAAAGACCGATGAAATATATAAGCATATTATCAGTTATATTAGCAACGATTAGCTGCTCTGTTAATCCTAAAGTTGAGGACAAAGGGATAGATACTATTGTCATAGAGAAGCAAGATACTTTGTTTATAGATACCTTAAAAAAAAAAGTAAGTGCCAAAAATCTGTTCAGTCCCAAGTGCGTGAGCTATCCAAAATGGAGAGAAAGCTAGACAGACTGAAAAAGAAACTTAAAGAACGTAAAAGAAAAAGACGTGACTCCCAAAGTTATTGAAGCAAGTAAAAAGAAAGGATATACCATCTTTGAGCAAGACACTAAGCCTTTTAACTTAAACATAATAGGGGTAAGAGCTAATGACCCTAAAGCTGATGTCTTTAATGATAGGCTGCATATATGTTGGAAGTATAGAGGGCAATGGACAGACTTTAATTTCCCAGTTACGTGTGATGCTGGTCTTTATTGGTTAAATAACCCTATGTCTAAAATGGGTACTGCAATAGTAAAAGAGGGACAATATAAAGGACTTTGGAAAACAGGTTTACATAGAGGCAGATACTTTGCTTTAGTACAAAAAAACCCAGTAACATTGATACGAGATTACGACAAAGATGGAGAATTGGATTATGACTCAGGAAGAATAGAGGAGGGAATGTTTGGCATCAACCATCACAGAGCAAACGCAAACAAAGAAAGCGTGAAGATTGGGAAGTGGAGTGCTGGTTGTGTCGTCAATCCTCATCCTAGAATTTTTGAGATAGAGATGGAGATATTTAGAGAGGCTGCTCAGATTTGGGGGGACTCATTTACATTTACATTATTAAAAGAATCAGACTTATGAAAGGTTTAAAAATAGCAAAAAGAATACTAAAGAGTGTAGCATTAGGAGTGGCAGACAATGTGCCAGTAGTAAACTCAATAAAAGCAAACATTGAATCAGAGCTAGGAGGTGCTGGGAAGCTAGATTTTGTGCGACTAGCTACGGCACTAGGAATGATAGCAATTATAGCAGCGTTCTTGTTAGGCTCTATTACAATGGAAGAAGTAGAGAAGCTACTCAAACTTATTTAAGTTGAATTACAAATGTGATGCTTTAGCATCTAATGTATTTAGAATACAAATGCCCTACAAAGCTGGATTTGAGCAAAAGTTCTTATTAGCTAGTGATGTGCATTTCGATAACCCTGATTGTGATAGAAAGCTATTTAAGAAACACCTAGACCAAGCAGTTGAGCAAGATGCTGGTATCTTAATAAATGGAGATTTTTTCTGTCTTATGGAGGGAAGAAGTGACCCACGTAATAGCAAGAAAATTAGAAACGAGCATTTAGGCATTAACTACTTAGACAACGTCATAGAGGAAGCTGCTGAGTTCTTAGAGCCTTACGCTAAAAATATTATATTTATTGGCATGGGCAACCATGAGAGTGCTATTTTAAAGCGAAGTGAAACCAATCCAACAGAGAGGCTATGCGGCTTGTTGAAATATAAGACTAAAGAAATGGTTTACAATGGTCATTACTCAGGCTTTGTTAAGTTTATGTTTTACCAAAACACGAAAGGCGGTCATAAAGGCATGAGGCAAAGTATTATATTAAGCTATCATCATGGGTGGGGTGGTAGCTCTAATATGACTAAAGGGGTTAATAAACACTTACAAAGGCTCACTTATGTCCCTGATGCTGATATACACTGGTTAGGACATTCACACCAAGAATACGTGGTAACACATCAAAGAATGAGGCTATCACAAAAGGGTAAGATATTTCAAGATGAGTGCCTACTTGTTAATACTGGCACTTACAAAGATGAATTTAAAAGCGGAAAGGGCGGCTGGGTAATAGAACGCGGAATTTCGCCAAAACCCATAGGCAGCTTTTTCTTGACCTTTTATTATAATGATTCTAATGGAAAAGACAACAAATTTATCAAACCTGAAATAACTAGAGCCAAATGAAAACACTTTTTTTTGCAGTTATTTTGTGTTTTATGTCTTGCACACATTACTCAAAACCTATTAATTTTTACAAGCCTAGCACACCAATTAAGTGTGAATGTTAAACTTTTTTTAGTTTAATTTGCTTTAAACACTAAATCGCATATAAGGCGCTTTTTAGCCTCTCTAAGCGACTTTCTCCTTTCGGTAGTATCTACATACCAAAACTTTGAGAAACGACAAATCGCTGATAATCAACAAGTTATGAGGGTTAGATATAAAGAAAATCTTAATATAACATTCTAGCATTTTAGCACCTATGTAACCCTCCAATAAAAAAAAGAGTATAAATATTATGTTTAATAAAAATTAAATGTTAATTTTATAAACAGAAGTTATTTAATAATATAAATTATAAGATATGAAAACGAAAGACACAGGAATTAGAATTAAAAAGAAAGTTAGAAAGTTTTCTGACATTGCAAACCACGAAGCTTGTATGTTTGTTGATACAAGGGATTGGGATTCCGAAAACCCTTATGATGGTGCATCTATTATTATTGGTTTAGAAACTGATTGGATATGCTCTTACAATGAATGTGGTTGTATAAGTGCTTTGACTAGAAGAGATGCAATTAGGTATTTTAACAATATATATTATGATGAGGGTTTTGAAGCAAGGAGAGAAGCATATTTAAAGAAACAGAGGCAAGAAAAAAAATAAGATTATGAAAACGCAAGACATTAAAAAACAACTTTTAGAAAGTTCAATAGAAAAGACTATAATTAACTTTCAAGGCGAAGAAGATTTATTTGAAATAGACTTTCTCAACAATAATTTTATTGTATGGAAAAATGGACAAATAATATCTAGCACTAAAAACACTACTAAACTTATAAAAGAACTTTTAAATAAATAAGATTATGATAGAAGATATATTAGTATGGGCAATATTTTGGACAATAGCATTTGTTGCCATATTTATAGGGCATATAATAATGAACATCTTAATAAAAGAGGGATTCATTGAGATAGATGCTGGAGTAGTTAAAGAAGATGATAACAAACTAAAACAATAAGATTATGATAGTATATAGAATAAGTTGTAGAGAATAACATTATAACGTCATACGATTATTATGAGGCTGACCCAATCAACGACTGGGACATTCCTAACCCAAATAAGGGAGAGCATATTAAAGACTATGTGAGCAGATGTGAGGAACTGACCTTAAATGATGACAATGATTTTGGGGAAGCTCAACCAATCACAAAAGTAGAAAAGTAAATGTTTAAAAAAATTTATTATATTTGTTAAATAAAATTAAATAAGACTATGAAAAACACAGAAAGATTAAAAGAGTTAGCAAAAGACTACGGACTAACTGGAGAGGACTTTTACAAAGATGCTAGAGGCTTCGTTATTATCACAAGAAATGGCGTAGAGAAGATTCAGGCTAGGGATAGCATAGGCTTGACTTATGTAACTGAAAAGCTAGAGCCTGACTTTGTTGTCATTAAAGCTATTGCAGCCGTAGATGATGCAAGAGTTGAGAGCTATGGCGAAGCTTCTCCCAAGAACTGCAAGAATAGTTATTTTGTTTGTATGGCTGAGAAGAGGGCAAAGGCTAGAGCCATTCTTCAATTAACACAATTCTATCAATTAGGAGTGTATAGTGAAGATGAGATAGAAGATAAGCAAGTAATTAGAAAGAAAAACTAAATAATAAGATTATGACAAACGAAAAGATAGACCCAGTAGTGGAACAAATCCACAAAGAGTACAAGCAAAATATGAGTAACATAAACGCTTTATTTGAGTTTAAAACAAAAATCAATAATATATTTTTTGACAACAAACTATATAAAGAGTTAGACTTATTAGATGAAGAATTTGATAAGCTAAAAGATGCTATTTTGCCACACTTAAAAAAATAAGATATGAAAAAGGTAAACATAACACAGAGCCTAATAAAAGAGATTGACAAAGATGGCTGCTCTATTGCTATCAAGCACTTTCTTTCAGGCACAGAAACCAAACCTAGTGAAGCTATGTTGTGCGGTCTTTACTTTGAACACTATTTGATTGGTGGTTGTAGAGGTGGACAAGTTCCTGAGTTTAAAGCTCTAAAGAATGGCAATAAGCCAAAGGCACAGACAGACCTTGACGAGCTAATAAAGCGTTCTAAACACATCTTAGAGGCTAATAACATTATAATTCATGAGGTGCAGCCTGAGTATAAGAGTGATGACATAGTAGGACACCTTGATGCTATGGGCGAGATTGATGGCGAGAAGTGTATTATCGATGTCAAATGGACTGCCACAAGAGAAGATGATAAATGGAATGGCTGGGCATTGCCTGAAGCAAAGACAGAGGCTCATCTTCAGGCTACGCACTACGTATATACATATTATCTTGCTAAAGATGAAATAGTGCCTTTTTACTTTTTAGTATTTGGCAAAAGTGGCTGGATAAAAAAGATACGTTTTGACATTACAGAGGCAGCATTGATGCAACATGATGAAAAGATAAAAGAAACAAGAGCAAAGCTAAAAGCTATAATAGATAATAATTTTGCTTATGAGCCACACTTGGGGCAATGTTCAGCTTGTAGATATAAAGACTCATGCGATAGTTTTACTTACAAATTAAAAACAGAAGAATATGAAATTGACGATTCACAATTTATATGATATGTGCCAAGAGATGGCTCAGAGAAAAGACACCACTAAAGAACATATGTATAATGGTGTACAAGCTCTATATGTTAAGGCTTGTGATGTTACTGGCAAGAAACCTATGACATCAAGGCAATGGGAGAGAAAGGTCAGGAGATTGGCTATAAAAGGCTTACCAACAAAAGAGAAAGCTAGTATAGATGATTTATTTGCCATCACTACAACTATAAGCACGTTTGATGATACTGATGTCGCTGATGTTATGAATGGTATTACTAGTATATATAATTTAACACTTAAAAAGATAAAAAAATGAAAACGCAAACTATAAAAAATAAGATTGAGAAATCAGGCTTTAAAAAGAAATACATAGCCGATAAGCTGGGCATTACCAATGTGCTGCTCTCTTATTATCTCAACGAAAAGAGAAAGATGCCTGAACATATTAAGGCTAAATTAAGAGGTTTTTTAAATGTCTAATTATGGTAGTTTCTTGGTGGTCAGGTGGAGTAACATCAGCAATAACTTGCTTTTTATGTATAAAATTATTTGGAAGAGAAAATTGCCGTTTTATATTTATAGATACTAAAAATGAGGATAATGATACTTATAGATTTAAAAAAGATTGTGAAGAATGGTGGGGGGGGAAATTGAATCTATTACTGGTTTAGGTAAGGGTGCTTATTCTTCAGGTCATTATGATTCTATTGAAGATGTATGGATAAAGCACAAGTCTTTAAATGTAGCTCATGGTGCTATATGTTCAAGTGAATTAAAAAAAGTAGTTAGGGAAAAATGGCAAAAGGATAATACGTATGAATATCAGGCTTTTGGTTTTGATATTGATGAGCCAAAAAGAGCAAAATCAATAAAAATGAATCACCCAAAGACAAAGCCTATATTTCCTTTATTAATGTTTGGACTACAAAAAAAAGATTGTCTTGATATTTTGGCAGAACACAATATAAACCCACCTAGAATGTATAAGCTAGGGTTTCATAACAATAATTGCTTTGGGAAGTCTGATACTGCAATAGGTGGCTGCGTTCAAGGTGGAATAGGTTATTGGCAAAAAATAGCTAGAGAATATCCTGATAAGTGGCAATAGGTTAGTTTTTTTAAAGCCTCACCCTAAATATCCTCATCTTAAAGACTTAAGCATGATGGAGGGAAGAGAGCCAAAGCCTTTAATGGAGTGTAATGGATTTTGTTCTTCTAATGATTTAGAAGATAGGAATAATACTTATGATGAAATCAATTATAATCAATTAAGTATGTTTTAAAAATTTATTATTATATTTAAAAATTATTAACAAATTATAAGATATGGAGGGTTGGATTAGCTTACACAGAAAGTTCTTGACTTGGGAGTGGTATGATGACACTAATACTAAGTGTTTATTTATACATTTATTGCTGAGTGCAAATCACAAAGAAAAGAACTGGAGAGGCATTACAATAAAGCGTGGGCAGTTGTTTACAAGCATTAAAAGCCTGAGCTTGGCACTAGGTATGTCAGAAAAAAAAATTAGAAACTCTTTAAAAAAATTAGAAAAAACTCAAGAATTGGGCATACAAGGGGCGAACAATGGGACTATGATAACTCTCTGTAACTATGCGACTTATCAAGATACTGAGAAAACAAAGGGCGAACAAAAGGGCAAACGAGGGGCGAACAAAGGGCAAACAAAGGGCAAACAAAGGGCGACAAACAATAATGATAATAATGATAATAATGTAAACAATGATAATAAGTTATTAATAAGCTCACGCTTTTTTAAAAATGATGAGTTGTATATTTTTAATAATTTTAAAGAAAAATTTTTAGGCTCAAAATATGAAAATGCTGACCTTGAATATTATCACGAAGCAGTTAAGAACTGGGCAGATAGTAGTGGAGCAAAAAAAAGAGATTGGGCAGCTACGGCACGAAATTTTATGCTACGAGATTTTAAAGATGGTAAATTGAAAACTAATAAGAAAATTTTAACAGATGAACAATATGAGTACCAGCAATGGCTTAACGCACAAGATTGATAGTGCAGTCTTTCACATAGCACGACTTTATGGCATAAAAGATTTAAAATTGGAAGAGCGTAAATTTGCCGTAGAATGGCTTAAAAATAATTTAGGGAGTATAGGTATCATTGAGCTTGTGAAAGCCTCTGAGATGGCTTTAAAAGGGCAAATAGAGGTAAAGATTGAGCCTTATGGCACTATATCTCCACGCTTTTTGGCTGAAATACTAAAAGAATACACAAAATTCAAAAAAGAAAAGCTACGTCAAGAGGCACTAAAAGCACCTATGTTGCCTGAGCCTAAAAAACCAAAAGAAGAAAAAGAGAAGATAATACGTGATGAGCTTTATGAGGTGTATGGTAAGTACCGACAAAACAAGGCACTCCCATTTTGTGCTGCTCATATCTTATTCGATTTTGCATGGTCTAGAGGCATGACAAAGTATGATGCAAAAGTTACTAACATGATAAAAGATAGAGCAAAGAGGCAGCTAGTACTGGAGGCAGATACAGAAAAAAGCAAAGCCAAAGATGTCTATGAAATGCGACAGATAATGAGCAAATATGAAGATATTAACAAAAAGACAATTTTCTCAAATAGGTGTAAAGAGCTATATTTGATTCACTACTTTGATGACTTAGTAGAGATGGAAGAAGATATTAAAAACTTTATACAATGAGAATAAATTTATGTGGCTTTAAAGATTATGTGAGATACTCAAAAATATGCACAATAACGCAAGAGAATTACGTGGTAGATATAGCAGTAATAAAATATAAGAAATGGGTAGAGGGTGAAGAGCTTAGAGTGCTATGTCCTGAACTAAACCATGAAGAACGTGAATTTATAAAGACTGGCTTAACACCACAAGAGCAAAAAAAAATATTTAACTAAACAATAAGATTATGAGAGTTATGAGCGTAGGAGAACTAAAAGAAATTCTAAAAGATTTAAGTGATTATGATAATGTAGTTATAGAAACTATTGACTTAAAAACTGGAAACCGATTAGAATTATATCCTTTTTATGTTGATGTAATAGACATGGGCATAAAAGATTGGAAAGAAATAAGATTAGTGCAAATGACACAAGATAATTTTGATATTAAACTAGAAGATTATGTATAAATATAAGAAACTGATATACTTTATTTTAAAGAATTTCAAACCCTCAAGAGATTGTGATAACACCTTAATTTGGATAGTTTGGAAAAAGCAATGCCCTCAAAATTTAGATACTATTGAGAACTTTCAGAAAGCCTTTTGTAACAATAAGCTGCCAAACATAAAGAGCATTGAAAGAATGCGTAGGCAGATTCAAGAAGAATATCCTGAAACAAGGGGAGATAAATATTTAGAAAGGCAAAACAAACTACAAAAAAAGGCACTCAATGAACTGGGATACTGATAGAATAAAAGTTTGGCTATGTTTAGTGCTGATGTTTATGATGGCTTTTGCTATGTTATTGTTTACTGAAAACTTAATAAAATGAAGATATTAAATTTATATGCTTGTCTAGGTGGAAATAGATACAAGTGGAATGAGGTAAAAGAAGACATTGAAGTAACTGCGGTTGAGTTAGACCCTGAACTTGCAAAACTATATCAAGAAAGATTTCCTGATGATAAAGTAATTGTTGCAGATGCACACCAGTATTTGTTAGACCATTACAATGAGTTTGATTTTATATGGAGTTCGCCACCTTGTCCAACACATAGCCGAGCAAGATATTGGGGGGTTGGTGCTAATGGTAAAAACCCAACTTATCCTGACATGAGATTGTATAGTGAAATAATATTATTAGATTATCATTTTAAAGGAAAATATGTTGTCGAAAATGTTATTCCATATTATGAGCCATTCTTGAATCCTAAAAAAAGAAACAGACACTTATATTGGACAAATTTTAAGATACCAAATAATTTAAACGACAGAAATGCAAGTGTATGTCAAGGTACCGACGAGCTAAAGAGATTGTGTAAATTTCATGAATATGACTTTACTAAATATAAAGGCAAACAACCAAGAGTAAAAATAGCAAGAAATTTAGTAGACTATGAAGCTGGAAAAACAATATTTGAAACAGCACTGGGAATAATAAAGAAAGAAGATGTGAGGCAAATAGACATTTTTGAACAATAAAATAAAAAAATGAAAGGAATTAAAAAAGACTATCTAGCTTTAATAGTGTTTATAATGATAGTACTCGCTTATATTGATTATTTAATTTAAATTTACAGATATGAATTTGAACGCATTAGATTTAATAGCTTTAGAACTCTATAAAGATGGCATAAGAGAAGCCAAAGAAAAGTACGTAACTTTGCATGAAAGCAACTACAAAGAGATAGCTAAATATGCTTATGAACAAGCTAAATACTTTTTAGAGTATGCCAACAAAAGAAAATTTATTCCTCAAGACATTGAAAATATAGCGTAATGATGGCAGTACAAGTGATATACAACAAACAAAGAATTAAGGAACATTATCCAGACCATTTTGAGATAATTAAAATAGTCGAATCTATTGACGATAAGATGATAAGCAGACTATATAATGACCCATCAATGACGGCAGAGAAGTTTTTATCTTCAGCACGAAAACACTACCCTGATTTAGAAGATAGTGATAGGTTGTATTTTTATACCAATCAGTTTAGACCAGCAATGATAACTAATGATGACTTTTAGAGATAAAGAAATAATAATAACAGACTCAGGAGATGAGCAAGAATCAATAACCATTAAAATAGGATAAATGAACAAAGCAATATTAATAGGAAGATTAGGGCAAGATGCCGAGCAGATGGATAAAGCCGTAAGGTTTACACTAGCGACATCTGACAAAGTAAAAGGAGAAGATTTAACAGAATGGCACAACGTAGTATGTGTTAATGCTAACGACAAACTTTGCAGCTTACTAAAGAAAGGTTGTTTAGTAGCAGTAGAGGGAAAGGTAACATATAACAAGACAGAGAAAGGTACGTACTGCAACATACTATGTTTTAACGTAAAGATATTGGTATATAGTGAAAAGCAAGAGCCAATAATGGCAGAGGAAAGTGATGGACTCCCATTCTGAATATGAGCTTCAAGTGGCAGTATGTAAATACTTAAAATATAAGTATCCCAATGTGTTATTCAGGTCTGACTTAGGAGGCATAAGGCTTACTAAAGGACTGGCAATAAAAGCCAAGAGAATACAACACTCAAAAGGCTTTCCTGACCTATTTATTTATAGTCAATCAAAAGACAAGAGATACAATGGATTAGCAATAGAGCTTAAAGCTAAAGACATATTTAAAAAAGATGGCTCACTAAAAAAGAGTGAACACTTGGAACACCAGCAAAGAGTGATAGACCATTTAAATGCTAACAATTATTATGCTAGTTTTGCAGTAGGCTTTGATGAGGCTAGAACGATAATAGATAATTACTTATGATTGACCTTGAACTAATAAACACCTTATACCCTGATGCGTTTCAAGATTATGTGGCATGGCTTAACAACAAAATACCAAAGAACGGCTCTCAAATATATTATTCGCAATCCTATCTATTCTATGACAAAGGTAATTGCACTAACCTATTTAGTAATAATGTGCGTGATTTATACGACTATTTTGATGGGCATAATATACACATTGAAGTATTTAAAGAGCAAGTGTTAGGAAAGGAAAAACATATAGAGAGATGGTGCTTTGATGTTGGTTTGATAATTAGCAAGGGATACAACAATAGAAGATTAGCAGAGGGGGCAGCATTTAAACAAGCATTTAGAATATTAGACAACAAACTATGCGATTAATACACCCATACACATACGTAGGAATAGTGGAACATGAAAAGCAACTTATAAGACCTGAACTGGCACTAAACAACTTATTAGAGATAATAACAAGAGTATATGACATTGAAAGCCATGAGATAGTAGGACACTCAAGAAAGAGGCAACTGGTAGAGGTCAGGCAGATGTGTTACTATATACTCAGGCAATACTACAAACTTACTTTTAAAGGGATAGGTCAGCTTTTTAACAATCGTGACCACGCTACTATATTACATGGCTGCGATAGACACAAAGACGATTATCAATATTGCTTCGACTACAAAAAAAAGTATGACTATATTTTTAACCAACACTCTTTATCATGGTAACTTTTGACGTTTGGTATTATCCTTTCAGCTTTGATGATGCTGATGCCGTTAAGTGTCAGATAAAAGTATATAGAGATGGCAGTATATTAGAAGCTATAGAATACACAGAAATATTAGACGAAGAGAAACTAAATTTAATTAAACAACGTAAAAGAGATAAGTATGAAGTTTGTCAAGGAGATTAATAAGATGCTATTTCAGGAAACAGACTTTAGCAAAGAAGCAAAATTTAATAAGACAATAAAGATTAAGGTAACAGAGCAGACTTATAAGAGATGGCTAGAGCTAAACAGAAAAGTAAACAAGCTCATGGAATACGAAAATGAAAGCAAAGTATTCGAGTTCGCTATAATAGAAGCCTTAAACCTAAGTATATTTTATGAAGATGATATTAAAAGAACAATGGGCAGCAGCACTAGAAGCGATTAGCTGCGGAATGAAGAAGAAAGATGCTATCGAAATAGCTGGAATCAGTGAGGCTGCGTTCTATGCTAAACAGAAAGAAGATGTAGAGTTTTTAGAGTTAGTTAAAAAGGCTGAACTATCTTTTAAGCTAAGACATATTAAAAACATAGAGAGCCATAGTTTAGACCAATGGTCAGCAAGTGCTTGGCTCTTAGAGAGAAAGTTCAAAGATGAGTTTGGTAGAGAGCAAAAGGTAGAGCATACTTTTAACCCTATTAAGGAGATAAACATAACAGAGAATGGCAAACGACTTGAATCTGGAAGTAACTCAGATATTTCAGAAGAACAGAGCTAGTACAAGAGACATAGTAATAAATAGGGGTGGCACTCGTTCCTCAAAGACTTACTCTCTATGCCAGTTGATGTGCTTTAAGTTAGTGAGTGAGCCTAAGAAAAGAATCATTATAGCTCGTAAGACCTTTCCAACACTTAGACACTCAGTATATAAAGATATGATTGATATGCTCAAAGAGAAGAAAATCTATGAGCTAGGGACACACAACAAATCAGAACACACCTTTACATATCACTACACACAATCACAGATAGTATTCTTATCAGTTGATGATGCTCACAAGGTCAGGGGATTAGAAACCAATTACGTATGGCTCAATGAGGCTGATGCCTTTACCTTTGAGGACTTTAATCAGTTTTATCTTAGGCTCTCAAGAAAGAGTGAAGATGATAAACCCAACCAAATGTATTTGGACTTTAACCCATCTGATATGTTTAGCTGGATAAAGACAGAGGTAGAAGATAAGGGCAGAGCAGAGGTCATCACATCTAACTACACAGACAACACCTTTTTAGATGCTAAGACCATACAGAGGATAGAATACATGAGAGAGCATGACCCTAACTTTTGGAGGATTTATGGTATGGGAGAATGGGGAGAGATTAAAGGACTTATATATAACAATTGGAAAGTTACTGCTAATATGCCTGAACAATATGATTGGAGATTCATGGGCTTAGACTTTGGCTTCACTAATGACCCAAGCTCATTGATAGAGATAAGGAAAGAGGGGCAATATATCTACGCTAACGAGCTTATATATGAAACTGGACTTACTAACCTAGACCTGATAGATAAGATGGTAGAGAGAGGTATTATGAATGTTACTATATATGCAGACTCAGCCGAGCCTAAGAGTATTGTAGAGATTAATAGAACTCCTGAAGCTAGAGCCAATAGAATCAAGTTAGTGCCAACAACTAAAGGCAGAGATAGTGTGAAGCATGGCATTAACATAGTGCAGCAACAGAAGTTACTTATCACAGACACTAGCCACAACTTACAGAAAGAAATCAGGAATTATAAGTGGCAAGAGAAGAACAACGAGCTTATCAATGCACCTATAAACGCACATGGCGACCATGCTCTTGATGCTTTGAGATATGCCATTACTGGAGCTTTAGGAATGAGAAAAAGCGTTAGAGCCTTTGCATGATAGTATATAATAAAACTGGGGACTTTGATATTGATTGTCAATTTGGCGAAATAGGACAAAAGGAATTAGCAGACATATTTAAGAGTGCCAAGATTGAGGTTAAAAGAGATAGGAAAGCATGGCGAACTAAAAACATATGTATTGAGTTTAGGCAAGGCAAGAACGCTAAACCCAGCGGTATCAGTACAACTAAATCAGACTATTACTGCTATATCTTTACTAAAGATGATAAAAGCTATGTCTATTTAATTATAAGCGTAGAGAGGCTTAAAAAGATAGTTAAAAGATACTATGACCCAAAGAAAATTATAATAGCTGGGGACAATTACAATAGAAGCGTACTCATTCCAATAAGTGAACTTTTTACCATAGGCTAAACTTTATTTACCATGAAAACAAACAAAGAGATAGATAGAATAATTAAAAGATTTGACAAGCAAATAGAAAGAGAATATGAGGAATGTGATGAAAATGAGAAAAAGTGTCCCTCATATTGGCACAAGCTCCTTTTTATTAACACACTAGATTTTACTATTAACGATTGGAA
>LULN01000046.1_pt1 | contig 31539 bp, 38 predicted proteins | sample 728131 | NCBI WGS metagenome assembly LULN01 (sample SAMN03860288, study PRJNA289734) | marine metagenome | biome: seawater column; feature: ocean; material: water; isolation source: Red Sea water column Station 149 - depth 100m | place: Saudi Arabia: Red Sea | collected 2011-10-15 | depth 100 m
TTTTCAGTAATCTTATTTCCCCAAATTATTGCTTGTATATTTCTATTGATCCCTAATTTATAACCCAGATCTTTATTTACTACTCCTTCGAACCATCCAATTTCAGAATCTGGAATAATCTCTCCTACAACAACTTCTACTTCTTGTTGGTTTAAACCTATAAGAAACAGGGAGTCTCCTTTTGCTAGTGAATACAAATTAGCTGTTAAGTCAGAAATTATTATTTCATTATTAATTAAACTTTCAGATACTTTTTTTGAATAAAATAGATCTGAAACATCATTGTGAATTGTTTTAATTGATAGACTATATAAATAATTTTCTCTTGTTGTTAATTTCTCTACGTTGTTTATGTCTATTACCTTCTCTAGACCTACATTCGCTCTTCCTATAAAAGTTAAATTAGAGTTAAGATTTATTGCACTTTTAATGATTCCGTTTGTAACGCTATAGAAAAGACTTCCAGGTTGAGAAATACTCAAAATTTCATAATTATCAATTCTGTTTGATTTAATAACTTTTTCGTTTGATTCTTCTGCAAATGAAAAAGTTTGAATGCTTACAATACTTAAGAAAAATGCTGATAATAAAAAACGCTTCACGAATATATATTTTACATGAAACAAGAGCAATTTAACAAAGTTTTAACTTTCATAGGTGTGCGTAATTTCAATTAACAACTAATATTTATATGTTTTAATAAAGAAAGAATAAATGAAAATATTAACTAGCTTTTTTTCATCAGCGGCAACTAAAAGACCGTTAATAACCATACTTGTTGTTTTACTTTTAACAGGTTTTTTCGGATATATGGCTGGACAAGCAGAGGAGTTAAATACTAGTTTTGGTGGAGAATTAGATACACCTGAAATAAAAGCACAAAGTAAGTTGGGAGATTATTTTCAAACTTCTGGCTCACAATCAGTTTTTCAGATTATTTTAAGCGGCGACGATGTATTATCTGTAGATGGATATTTAGCTTGGCAAGAAGTTAAAAAAGCTGTATCAGAAAGTGAACTTGCTCCTTATTTAGTTTCTCAACCAGGGCAACCGCTAGTCAATGGTTTTTTTGCTCCTGTAGATTTTGCTATAACTTTTAATCCAATGCTTAATGCAAGCGTAATAAAAACCATGGATGATGAACAGTTTAAAAATCTATACAATGAAGCAAATAGTCAGATGCCCCCTGAGTTTAAAGCATTTGCAAGTGCATTATTGTCTGAATCTTATGATGAAGATACAACTACAGCAACAGCAGGTTTAGCAATAGTGACAGTAGATAGTAATAAATTTATTGAAGAATATGGTTTTGATGGGGGAGCATTTATAGAGCAACCAAGAATGGAAGTCGCACTTAATGAAAGCTTAAGTGAGATTGCAGTTGGAAATGTAAAAGTATCTGGTTTTTCATTTGGCCTACTATTTGGTGACGAAGGAGAAGACTTTCAGCAAGAAATTGGCGGTTTGTTTGCTCAAGCTTTTGTAATCATTCTCGTAGTTTTGAGTTATATCTTCTTTATGAAAGGAAGATCATTTAACAGAAAACCACTTGATATATTAAGAAGATTTATAGCAATTTCATTGATGGCTTTTGGAATTGCTGGTGTTGTAATACCTTTAGTTAGTGACATAGAGACACCTTTATTAGCTTGGATGCAATTAGATGATCCACTATTAGGCAGGATGATTCCTTTGTCTGTATTTACATTAGGATTTTTACTGAACTCTAGAAGAAGGGCTTCCAGTGATTTATTTTTAAGTTTAGGAGCTATATTATTGTCAATTGGTTGGATGCAAGGTGCTGGAACAATTCTTGGACCAGGTTATCTAGATATAATTGGAGCTCCAAACCAAGTTTCACAAATCGCACCAATAATTCTAATTGGTCTTGGTGTAGATTATGCTATTCACTTCAATTCAAGATACAGGGAAGAAATTGGATCAGGAAATACTGTAAACGGAGCTACTTCCTCAACTTTGAAATCTGTAGGAATCGCTTTAACCCTGGCAACTCTTGCAACAATGGTTGGTTTCTTAACCAATATTGTTTCTCCTTTGCCTGAGCTAAAAGATTTTGGGATCCTTGTATCAGTTGGAATATTTTTTGCTTTCTTTTTAGTTATGACTTTTGTTCCAGCAATAAGGACATTGCTAGACAGAAGAGCAGAAAAAAAATCAAAAATAGATTCTGAAGCATTTACATCTTCAGGTGATAGTGTCCTCAATAGAATATCTGAAGCTAGTGGAATAATTCCAAAAAAATTAAAAGTTATAGCTTTAGCTTTATTAGTGACGGTTTCAAGTTATGGGTATATTAGTTTTTCCAATCTTGAAACAATTTTTGAATTTACTGACTTTTTACCAGAAGATAATCCAGTTGTTCAAACATTAGATTTGTTAACTGAAGAATTTGGAGGAGGATTTGGAGAGACAACTAGTGTTTTAATAGAGGGAGACGATTTGGCAACACCAGAAGTCCATAACGCTCTTATAGAATCAATTAAAAATCTAGCCGACAAAGAAAATATAGTTGTTTACGCAGGTAATGTTGCTGCTGAGTCTGTTGTAGGATCTATGGGTGAAATGCTTGTTCCGCAATCAGGCCCCCCAGGTGCTCCTGCAGGACCGCCAGATATGGAATTAATTGGCGCTATGGCTGGTTACGGAGTAGACATTATGTCTGGAAAACAAGGTATAGATGCATTAAATGTTAAAAGCGATGGAGATGTCCAAGGTTTGTATGAATTTCTGGTCGAAAAAGATTCTGAAACTTTCTTAGGTTCTATATATTTTGATGAAAACAATAATATGACTGCTCAACAGGTAAGAGTTACTACTTCAGCAGGTTCACTAGGGGCTGCCCAATTAAGAGATGATATTTATGTAGCATTTGCCCCTTTAATAGATTTAGGCTTAGATGTAGCAGCAACCAATGATGCTATTGTCACACAAAGTGTAAGTGATTTAATTTCCACCTCACAATTTCAATCTTTGATATTTGCGATTTTGGCATCGATGTCTTTCTTAATAATTTACTATTTCCTAGATATGAGAAGACCATTCTTAGGTGTTATAACGATATTGCCAGTCATTGCAATTGTTATGGGCACTTATTTGGGTATGTATTATTTAGATATTCCTTTAAATCCTGTGACATCGACACTGTCAGGCTTAGCAATTGGTATCGGAGTTCCTTTTGTTATTCATGTTACAAATAGATTTAGAGAGGCACTTACACAAAATAACAATCCTGTTGAGGCTGCAATCACTACTTTGAGGACTACAGGAGGTTCTTTATTTGGATCAGCTTTTACTACAATGGCAGGTTTTGGAATTTTGATGACTTCAACTTTGAAGCCATTTCAACAAATGGGCCAGGTAGTTGTTGTTGCGTTAGGGTTTGCCTTAGTAGCTTCAATATTGATTTTGCCGACGATGTTGGTATTTTGGGCTAATTATCATAATCGCAAAACTGCCAAATCTTTATAGATTTACTTATTACTATTAATTAAGTGAATGTTGCTGAGTTAATAAAAGTAATAAATAAAATAACACCATTAGATTTTGCTTTTGATGATGATAAGGTTGGTTTATTAATAGGTTCTGAAGAAAATGATGTTTCAGGAATTCTTATTGCGCATGATTTAGAGAATGCTGTATTAGAACAAATAGATAAAGAAAATATTAATACTGTTATTACTTATCATCCTGCCCCCATGAAAGAAGTACTTAACGACAGAGGAGAATACATAGAAGAGTTGGTTGGGTTGTCTCTTGAGTTAGAAAATAAAGACATAAATGTTATTTCACTCCATACAGCACAAGATGTAAGAATTAATGGAAATGCAGACACACTAGTTGAGTTATTCAATATTAAGGATGTAGAGGTTTTTGCTAATACACATGAAGATTTTGGTGCAGGGCGAATAGGGACAATTGATCCAATTTCTAATATTGATTTTTTAAAATTAGTTGAGAAAAATTTAAATACAAAAATTATTAGAACAAATGCTTATTATGACAACATAGAAGTGATTAATAAACTAGCAATACTCCCTGGATCAGGAACTCAATTTATAGATGAAATCATAAATGAAGCTGATGTATTTTTGACAGGAGACATCTCACATAGATATTTTTTATTAGCTGATGACAATAATTTAGGACTAGTACAGGTAAATCATATATCAACAGAAATACCAGGTATGAGTAAGTTTGTAGATATATTAGCTAATGAATTGAATATCAAAGTTAAATATTTTTATAATAAAAATTATGAATGAACCTTTTTTACTTAGTAATTTGATAGATCTCCAAGAGATAGATAATGAAATTTATAAAATTGAAGCCCAAAAAGGCGGAAGTGATGATGTGATTTTACTTAAAGAATTAGAATTGCAATATAAAAAAGCAAATAATGAATTAGATGAGTCAAAAAATAATTTATCTGAATATTTTGCTCAATTAGAACAAGACGAAATAGAAACAAAAAATATAAAGCAAAAAATTGAAAATATAGAAGTCAAATTGAGTGATCAGTCTTTGGATCCAAATGAGCTAATTAACTACTCAAAACAAAAAGAATCTAGTAAAGAGCAATTATCAAAAATTTCAAAAAATATTGAGACACTTCAAAGTGAGAATCATGAAGAATTAAATGAAATAATAAAATATGAAGACACGATTGAAGAAATTAAACAAAAATTAATCGATGTTTCAAAAAGAGTAAAAGAGGAATGGAAAGAATTAGATATTAATTTAGCTGAATCAGAATCAAGAAAAAAAGAAATGCTTTTAACTTTTCCAGAAGAATTTCAAAAATTATATGATGATTTAAAAAATAGTGGAGTCCAGGTTATTGCAGCGTATAAACTTGAAGATAACAAGTGTGGTTGTTGTGGGGTTGTGTTAGCTGAAGGTGAAATTGATGAAATTTCTAAGTCTCAATACCAACAGTGCCCATACTGTGATGGTGTAGTAGTTTGAGGCACCAAGTATTTTGTGATGGAGCATCAAGATCAAATCCTGGAGATGCTTCAATAGGTGTTTCTATTTTATTTGATGGTAAAGAAGTACATGCAATCTCCAAAAAGATTGGTATTGCAACAAACAATGAAGCAGAATACCAAGCATTAATTGATGGACTTAATTTTTGTATTGATAATTCTATAAAAGAAATAGATGTTTTTCTAGATTCGAATTTAGTTGTTGAGCAAGTAAATAAAAACTATAAAGTTAAAGCGGAAAATCTCAAAGTATTAAATTCTAAAGTAGATGAATTAATTGAGGAATTTAATTTTATTGAAATTAACCATGTTTATAGAGAAGAAAATAAAAGAGCAGATCAGTTAGCAAATATGGCATTGGATAAGTAGTGTTTTTTTGGCATATTGGTCTTTCTATATCTTTCTTTAGATACGTTTTTAAAGATTTTTCTGCAGATCTTAGATTTCTAATAGCTGGAGTAATTTTGCCAGAAATAATTTACATAAGTTTAAAATTATTGAACTTTTCAGAACTTTATTAACAAATTGGACATACTCTTTTATTTGCAATATTTTCATTAATTTTTGTAATGATATTTACAAAGAGAAATACAAAATTAAGGAGGAATTTTTTACTTATTGCAATAGGTGTTTTTTTTCACTTGTTATTTGATTTTATGTGGCTTAGGCAGGAAATCTTATTTTTTCCACTTCAATTTGACAATAAAGACACATATACCTTCAATGCTTCGTCTCTCATTGTTCAAGAGGTCAGGTAGAGCAAAAGCTATATTGCTTCCAATAATAGAACCTATAATTCCAAAGATACCTATTATTATTCCTCTCTTTATAAATTCTCTGTCTCTTAACTTTGGTATAACTGCAGCAACTGAACTTGGAATTGCTGTAATTAATGAAACTCCTTGTGCGGCCAAATTTCCAATACCTCCAAAAAAGATTAGTAAAGGAATTCTAATTATTCCTCCACCAATACCTAGTAATCCTGAACCCAATCCTGAAAGAATACCAATGAGAATATATAATAAAATATTTTCTTCGAATCTAGAACTAAAGTTAGTCCCAAAATACATTCTGTAAGCTGCAAACAGCAAAAGTACAGAGAACATTCTTTGTAAATTTTTAGAAGTTATAAATTTTGAAATTGTACTCCCTAGGTAGCCTCCAATTACAGCTCCAATAATTAGATACAAAACGTAGCTTGAAATTTCTATACCATTTACTATATACGAAACTGCACTTGCACTTGCTACAAATACTATTGCAAGAGATGAAATACCTGTGTTGATCTTAAAATCTTCCTTAGTTAAATAAGTAAGAAGCGGCACAAAGACAATTCCTCCACCTATTCCTAATATCCCAGAAAGCAATCCACCTATTAAACCGATTAAAAATAATTTAATCAATTTATTTTTTCAAAATTGGCAGTAGTTCTTTACCAAGGAGTTTGATTGTTTCTTCCTGATTTGTAGAAGAAATTTGTATTGTTACTATCTCTGATTCAAAATCACTGACTAAAGGATGATAAATTTCTTTTAATTCCTCAATGGAGCTTGCCCTAGAAAATTTAGACATTATTTCATCTTTAGGCAAACTATCAGCAGTCTCTCTTAACGCAGCAGGATCAATCTCTTGTAGTCTGTTTGGAGCTCTTAACCCCCTCCAAGACTTAAGTGCTTCCCATGCATCTTCATCATCTTTTGCAAACATTGTCCACCTATAAGTATGTAGTCTTAAGTTGTCTTTTTGAAGTTCTTTTGTTTTATTCTTTGCTGGGTCAATAACTTTTTCATAAGCATCTTTTGGATCCTTAACACTTATCATTACTCCATCAGCATACTCTGCAGCTAAATTTGCTGACTTAGGGCCACCTGCAGCCATCCAGATTGGAATATGATTTTTAGGAGGGGAGTAGAGTTTTGCTTGTTTAGTTTGGTAAAATTCCCCATCGTAATTTAATTTTTCTCCATCTAAAAGCCTTCTTATTATTTCTAAAGATTCACGCATTCTATTTGCACGCTCTTCATATTTTGGAAATTTGTATCCCAACGGTCCCTCATTAAGATTTTCACCAGTTCCAACGCCTAAATGAAAAGTAGATGAAGATAACCGATCAACTGTTGCAGAAGCTTGAGCAACAACTCCTGGGTGCATTCTCCAGAGTGGTGTTGTAACACCTGTTCCTAGGTCTATATCAGGTATTGTCACCGCTAAGGCACCTAATGTTGACCATGTAAAGTTTGAAGCTGAGTGATCATCAACCCATGGATGAAAGTGTTCTGATATCGTTACCATATCAAAACCAACTTCTTTAGCTAATTTAGCATGATCTATTAACTCTTCTGGTTGCCATTGTTCAGATCCTAAAAAGTAAGCAAATTTTGTCATGAATTCAGGTTAACATTGTTGAATTTTAAGGTGGGTGCCTCATAAAGAGGCACCCAAGTTTTCATGAGACTATAAGCCGGATTCTGTTTACACACTGTGTAAGATAATCATCCATCTTGTATATTTGTTACCAAATATATCTAGCTACCTACCCGCAATATTTAGCCGAGCAAGCTAATTGCTTCTTGGTATTGCTCCGAGAGGGGTTTACAAGCTAATTTAATCACTTAAATTACTGGTGGTCTCTTACACCACCTTTTCATCCTTACTTATGTATATAAGCGGTTTCTTTTCTGTTGCACTTTCCGTCAATTTCTTGCCTGGGAGTTACCCAGCTCTCTGCTCTACGGAGTCCGGACTTTCCTCGATAAAATCGCGATTATCCGTCTCACAAGGTAACAATAGTATGATTTTTTAATGTTATGGAAAATTATTTATAATTTCTTCAATGTTTACTAAATTTAGAGGTCCTATAAATTTTTTTATAATGACCCCATCTTTAACTAGATGAGTTTCAGGAACACCAAATACACCTGAATCGATTGCCAATTTACTATTATTATCTACAGCATAAATAATATTTCCATATCCGTAGTTATTTAAAAAATCTATTGAACTATTAACATTATCCTGAAAACTAACCATTAAAACAGAATTATTAAACTTTTCTAATTCTGCTAATGAAAGTAGCAACTCATGTTCTTCAATGCACTCCAAGCACCATGAAGCCCAATAATTTATTATTAAAAAATTTTCATCTAAATCTATGTTTTTATTTTCTTCCAACGAGTACAAAGTTGAAGTGTTAACTTTTATATATTGTTCAGTCTCATTTGAAGCAGTTAAATTACATGCTGTAAAGAATAATAAAAAAATTGATAAGAATTTAATTTTCATATCTTAGAAGCAACCTTTCAATAAGCTCCCTGTCTTCTTTGCTTAGTTTATTTGAAGATAATATATTTTCTAATAACTCAAGCCCCTCGTTTTTTGTTGATGGATCTTGAAGGTATATAATTCCTAAGTATGATTTAGCAATCAATGAATTATTATTGATATTTAATGATTCATTTAAATAATTTGTTGCAACTTCAGTGTTTCCAGACTCAAAAACCATCCAAGCTATTTGAGCTAAAGCGAAACTTTTTATTTCATTTTCATCACTGTTTTCTGCTACATACATGTAATGGGGTAGTGCATTTGAATAATCTACCTCATCAAAATATCTATTTGCTAAAGCAACCCTCATGGGAAAAATATTAGGGTTTTCAAGTATTACAGCTTCCATCTCTTCATTTGTTACATCATCTAAATTAGTACTAAATTGATTACCAACTTCTGAGTTGTTTTGAAGATTGATAAACAATACGACAGTAAAAGATAAAAACAATATCATAGAAAGGAGCCACTTATTCATTGTTTAATCTTTCTATAAAATAATATAAAGAATATAAAACCTAAAAATAATGGAAAAATTATAAGTATCAGATTCTCATTTTGAGGATTTGTATTTATACGGTCTCCAAATCTAGATGTCCAATAATCCATTATTTGTTTGTCACTTAAACCATTATCAATTTGTTCCCTTAAAACAATTCGCATATCGTCTGCATATTCAGATGGAGAGTCAAAAAGAGTCTCACCTTGACAAACTGGGCATAAAATACTTTTGCTTAATTTTTCATATCTTGAATCTGGATCTTCAAAGAAAAAAATAGGAGTAATAATAAGTATTGATAATAAAATAAGAGGAACTAATTTTTTCATTTTTTCAACCTGCTTATAAATGATAAAGAACTAATTGCTAAACCCAACCAAATAATGAATATTCCATAATTTTTTCTAAAAATTAATTTGAAATTATCATCGTCGATAACTTTGATAGTTATATAGGTATCACTTTCTACATTTCTGAATACTGCAGGTGAGCTTATTGCTTGTTGTGTTGAATTTTTAAATATATTAAGTGATGCATTTTTAGTGGTGTTATTTTTTTGAATCGGAAGATTTATTACATTTTTTTCATTTTTTTGTACTTCATTAGGATTCAATATATTGAATTCTTGATTTCCAAACTGAATTGTATCTCCAGATGAAATTATAAGTTCGCTGCTATAGCTTTGCGATACATTCATAATTAGTCCTATTGCAAATATTCCTATCCCTAGATGAGCAATCTGACCAGTCCAATATGATCCTTGAAGTTTTGTTTTCTTAGCTTTATTTAAAATATTCTTTCCAATTATGACAACTAATAATATTGACCCAAGTACGGTTATAGCGAATTTAAATGAATACCTGAAAATGAAAGTAAATACTATAGACAATATTATTGATAAATTAATTTCAAAATAATTTTCTTCTAACCAAGAAGAAATTTTTAGATTATTCTTAGTAATCTTTGTAATAAAAAAGAGGATATATTGTTCCAATAAAAACAACAATGGCTGAACCGGCTAGTAGTAAATTGTTAGCTACGAAGAACCCTGTTCTACCGAAAAAGTTTGTTACTTTTGATGATGATTGAAAGTATTCAATATTTTTAATTCCAATTATTAAAAATAGTAATGTGAAAAAAGTTAATCCTATTATTAAATAAGTACCAATATTTCCATTTGAGAAAGCATGTACTGATATAAGAACACCTGATCTTGTTATAAATGTTCCAAAAATAACTGATAAGAACATTAAGCATGATAAAGCATAATTCCAATTTAAAAGAGTAAACTCTTTAATTTGTGTTTTAGCTGAATGTAAAAATGCTGTAGCAAGCAGCCATGGAATAAATGATACATTTTCAACTGGATCCCAGGCCCAATAACCTCCCCAACCTAAAACTTCATATGACCAAGCAGCTCCTAATGATATTCCAGCTGTTAAAAATACCCAAGGCATGTAAGTAGATTTTTCTGCTATTTTTATCCATTCCTCATTCTTATTTTTATTTATTAGCTCACTAGTTGCTATAACAAATGGCAAAACTAATCCAACATAACCTATGTACAATATTGGTGGATGTATTGCCATTAATGGATGATTCTGGAGCAATGGGTTTGGACCTCTTCCAGATAAAGATTCAACTAAATTTTGAAAGGGCAATAAAGTAAAATCAGCACAGCCTACAGAAGCCAACTGAATACAACCTGCGAAGGGCGATGAACTAAATATTGTGAAACCATTGAAGAAAATGATTATTAAAGAAAAAATTTTAATATCGTAAAGTTCATTATTTTTTTTATAAATTTTTATATATAGATAAAAATAAAAACTTAATACTAAATTCCAAAGCAAAATGGAACCATCTAGAGATCCCCATAAAGATGCAAACTTGTACAACGGTGGGGTAGAAGATGCAGAATAATTTGCAATATAATTTAAAGAAAAGTCATCCAGAAAAAGTCCAATTTCTAAAATGCAAAATAATAAAAAATGCAGGAATAAATTAATTCTCACTAAGGATTCATAAAGATTTTTTTTATTTATAAATAAAATTACTAAAAGGTTAAGAAATGCTATCCATGTAATTAAAATACCAACAGATGAAATCATTTTGAATAATTTTCAACATCATAAGTTTCACCATCTTCTGAAACATATTCATTGTCATGCTTCACAAGCATATCATCGGAGTAAAAAATATTATTTTCGAAATATCCATCTAAAATCACTCCCATTTCATCTTGAAATAGTTCTGGTATGAAACCATCGAATACAATTTTTATTGTTTTGTTACCATCTGTAATTTCAAAATTAGTTTCATCAATTGAACCTTTTGAAACCGATTCTGATACAACGAAACCTCCTAGTTTTATTCTCTCAGAAGAGATCGCTGTTATGTTTTCAATTGCTTCAGATGTTGTGTAATAGTAGATTGTATTGTTTGATGCAATTCTAATGCTTGCAAATACAATTAAGCTGATTCCAAAAAGAACTAACAATAAATTTTTTTTCACTTATTGTTAAATTTTAGCCCTTGTTTTTGGATTTAGATAATCTTCCCAAGTTTTGTCAGCATTAATTCTGAATTTTTTGGTTAAAAATACATGGACTAAAGTAACTAACAGAACGCTTATTAGCAATGTTGTTAGGATATCTGATGACATAGGTGCGTCACCACTTGCTACAGTCTCTTGACTTAATATTGATGCCTGTTGATGAACAGATCTCCACCAAATTACACTAAAATGCAGTATAGGTATTTGAATTACACCAAATATCCCTATAAATGATGAGTTCTTAGCAGTTCTTTCTAAATCATTACTAAAGTTTCTGGATGCAAGATATCCAAGATAAACAAGAAGAAGTATGGCTGTAAGGTTTAACCTTGCATCACCCCATACCCACCAAGTTCCCCAAGTAAATTTTCCCCATACAGAACCTGCAATTAAAGTAGAGGCAGTAAAAATAACTCCTGATTTTGCATTTGCTAATGCTAAAGAATCATACTTTGGATTTTTTTTGACAAGATACAACAATGAATATATAAAAGTAAGTGTATAAGCTAAATAAGCTATCCAAACAGTTGGTACATGAACATAAAGTAACTTTGAGTATTGTCCCTGTGTTACGTCATAAGGCCCAAAGATAGAGACAGCGATCCAGACCAACAAAGGTCCATAGAGCATCATTTTTCATTCCTATCTAAATAAATGTTTGTAAATGAAAACATTAAAATAGTTATTCCTAAGTAGAGCATAAGGTATATATTAATTATTTCTTGATTTACCCCTAGCCAAATAGGGGCTATAAAAAATGAAAACGCCATATAGATTGGAACTATAAGAATAAATTGAACAAATTTGTTATTAAAGGAAGTAAACATTTGAAAAATTATATTTACCATAACTGTATTTACTGAGAAAAAGATAATTGTAAGAATAAAATAAAGGACACTTGTCTTAACTGATGTATTTGTGAAGGCTGAATACAAAACACTAAAAAGTAGAATTTGTGGAAAATAGATAAAGAATTCTGAAGTGATTTTATTTATAAAGTATTCAGATCTAGTAATTCTTGCAAAATTTAATTCCCTTGATAGCTTTTGATTATCAATAGGATTCCTAATAGAAAATAATGTAGAAAAAAGTATCAAAAAGAGAATTTGAATAATAATGAATAAGTCTTCATCTATGGCAAACCTATTTTCAGCAAGGATAGGAAAAACAATTATTAGGACAGTCATAGTTGGGGTAATTAGATAAAGGGAAGAATTATTTCTAAACTCAGTAAATAGCTCTTTCTTGATTAAATATTTATTAAACTTCATTCAAATTAACCGTTTCTATATTCGTTAAAATATTTAGAGATTCTTGTGATGAAAGTATTGAGCACTTATTATCAGAAGATCTAATATTTAATAAATCTTCTAAAATTTCAATTCCTTCTTTATCTAAATAATTTAATGGTTCATCGATACATAAAACATCTGGATTTTTGATATCACAAATTGCTAATTCAGATCTTTTAATCATTCCGCTAGAAAAGTTTTTAATGGAGTCTTTTCTGTAATCTGTAAGTTTGAATTTTTTTAATTTTGAATTAATCGTTTCTTCATCGAGACTTAAATAATGTGTAAAGTAAGCTACATTTTCATCAAGTGTCAAATTTTCTAAAAGAGTAGGCTTTGGTGATATTTCTGAAATATCTAATTTATCTCTTGTTATTACAGAATCAAATAGATTGCCTTCAAAGTTATAGGAAATAAAATTAGATAGGGTTGTTTTTCCTGAACCATTTTTACCAATAATTTCATAATTTTTTTCATTACTAAGAGAAAGCGATAGATTTTTAATTACTATTTCATTTCCATAACCGATAGTTAGATTATTCGAATTTAAAAAAATATTTTTCACACCACTATTGTATTGAAGATAGTTTTTTATAAATCTCAAATGTTGTCATTACGTCATCTTTAGCACTATGTGTTGGGGGTGTTACTTCAAAATATTCAGCGAGCGTGTTAAGTTTATGGTTTTCAACTTTATCTTTAAGGATTGACCTACTCAATGTAAGCGTATCTAATGTTTTATTTTCTAATTCATTATCTAAATGATAATTTAAAAATTTTAGATCGAAATTATCTAAATTATGACCAACCAATGTTGAGTCACTCAAAAAATTTGTAATCTCATCGCTCATTTCTTTTATTCGTGGAGCGTTTCTTACTTTATGATCAGTAATGCCGTGTATGTCTGAATTCTTAATAGTTTTTTCTGGTTTAAATAGTGAATAGAATTCGTCAGTTACTTTATTGTTCTGAACTTTTAAAATATATATCTCAACTATTTCTGATTCCTCAGGTTCAAACCCGGTAGTTTCTATATCTAGAATGCAGAGAGTATTATTTTTATTCATTTTTGCATAATTCCCACATAGCTATAGCTCCTGCGCTAGATGCATTAATAGAATCAACACCATTCTTTGATTCTATTTTTAAGTTCTCACAATCTAGTTCATTCCAATTCTCAGAAATTCCATATTGCTCAGATCCAATAATTAAAGCAAAATTTTTTTCTGGTTTAAAATTGTTAATTAGTTTTTTAGCATCAGGGTTTAATAATATTATCTGGTATTTGTTCTTTAACAGGAGTTCAATGATTTTGGAACTGGTGTCACTATATTTATTTATTGTAAATAAGTGCCCTATAGATGCTCTAATTACATTGGGATTATAAAAATCTGTTATTTCATCAGAACAAAATATATTTTGTATTCCTAAAGATTTAGCAGTTCTTATCATAGTTCCTAAATTTCCTGGTTTTTCTATTTGGTCCGCCACAAGAACCGGTCCTTCTATAGTATCTTCTTTAACTGACAAATTTTTCTGGAGGAATAGAGACATTAATCCATCTGGTTTGTCTCTATAAGAAATTGTTTCAAAAGCTTTTTTTGAAAGAGTTACTATTCTTATATTTTTTTTATTGAAAGAGTCTATAAGTTCATAGTTATTTTCTCCTACAAAAAGCTCTTCACATATATATAAAGTATCTATTTGATAATCTGAAGAAACTAATAAATTGTTCTCTCTAAATCCTTCAGCTAAAGATTTTTTTTCAGATTTCCTTATTTTATTTTTTCTGAGCGAAATTAAAAATTTTAATTCAGGGTTATTTAAGGAAGTTATTGATTTATTTGTTGAAGTATTCATAATGAGTTATCTTCTTTTTGGGAACATTCTTTTTTATGCTACTAGCTTTTCCTTCAATTCCTGCAGTAACAAAACCTAATAATTGATAACTCTCAGGTATTTTCATTAAAGATTTTATTTCTGCACTTTTCATATTATGAGACCCTAAAAAACCACTTTTTAGACCTATTTCTTCAATAAGCAACATGCAATTCATCATTGCAGCTCCAGCGTCTACATACCAATAGGGGACAATCCAATCAGATGATTGTGTAGAATATTTTTTATCCTTCTCTGAGTATCGATCATGGTATGCTTTTTCATTTATCAAAATCAAGTAAATTGATAAAGAATTTGAAATCCATTTATTAAAACCTTTTTCAACATATGATTCTTCGTTTGCTAAATTAGCAAGTTTGTTAATATTTTCTTTTTTTGATACATGAACAAACTCTATACCACGTGAGAATCCCGCAGTAGGAATTTTTATTGCATAATCAATAACTTTTTTTAATTCTGGAAACTCTTTAGTAGTTTCAATATAGTTTCTTACTATTTTTCTATTAGCTAATAAATTTTGAAGATAAGTTTCTTCATTAGCCATGATTAGTTGTTTAATATTGAATTAAGGACTGTATCTCCAACTTCAGAAGTACTCATTCCCATTTTACCTGCTGAAAGAGAATCCAACTTTTGAGCTGTTGAGATTATTGCATTTTCAATATCATCTGCATATTTTTCTTCTCCAAGCTGGTTAAGCATCATAGAAGCTGCAGCAATCGAAGCCAAAGGATTGATAATATTCTTTCCAGTATATTTAGGTGCAGAGCCACCAATAGGTTCGAACATTGAGACACCTTCTGGATTTATATTTCCACCAGCAGCAATACCCATTCCTCCTTGAATCATTGCTCCTAAATCTGTAATAATATCTCCAAACATATTGTCAGTAACTATTACATCAAACCACTCTGGATTCTTGACCATCCACATACAAACTGCATCGACGTGTCCATAGTCTGTTTCAATTTCTGGATAATTTTCTGCAACATCATAAAAAATTCTTTCCCATAAATCATGCGCATAAGTTAACACGTTTGTTTTTGCACAGAGTGTTATCTTTTTTCTACCATTTTGTTTTGCATACTCAAATGCATAAACAATACATCGATTTATTGCTTTCCAAGTGTTAATTGATTCTTGTGTTGCTACTTCACTTTCTGTTCCGTAGTGTATGTATCCTCCAGCTCCAGCATAGAGGCCTTCTGTGTTTTCCCTTACGACAGTGAAATTAATATCTTCAGGACCTTTGTTAGCAAGTGGAGTCTCAACACCTGGATACAGGACTACTGGTCGAAGATTAATATATTGGTCAAACTCTTTTCTTAAATTCAACAAGATACCTTGCTCTAGTATCCCTGGCTTTACATCTGGGTGTCCAATAGCTCCAAGAAGTATTGCATCACTACTTCCAAGCTCATCTAAATCTTTTGATGTTACTAATTCATTTGATTTTAAAAACCTATCACCACCAAGATCATTATTAGTAAAATTAAACTTTACATCATATTTTGTTTCAGTTTTTTCTAGTATTTTTACCGTTTCATTTATTACTTCTGGGCCTGTTCCATCACCTGGTAAAAGAGATATGTTGTAGTTATTCATTATTACTTATTAAGAGCATTAAGAAAAGATTCAACAGAACCTTGTACAACATCAGTTGAGACTGCTCTTCCTTGCTTTAAGTTATGGCCATCGTTCACAATTGTGACTATTTCGGCAGTTGAATCTGAGCCCTTAGTTATACTGTCAACTTTATAGTCAATTAGTCTTGCATCAGAATTTAAAATAGTTTTAACTGCTGTAAAAGCGGCATCAATCATTCCATCTCCCTCGGAACTTTCTGTTTTTTCTTCACCTTCTACATTTAATGTTACAGTTGCTGAAGCATATGCATCTTTACTATTTACAGACACCGAAATTAATTTAACAGGCGCTGAGTCAGTAGAAACTTGACCAACAATTGCAAGAAGTTCACTTTCAACAATTTCACCTTTTCTATCAGCTATCTTTTTTAATGTTTCAAAACTTGAATTAAACGACTCTTCATCAAGTTCAATATTTAATTTATCGAGAGCATCTTTAAATCCAGCTCTACCTGAGTGCTTCCCTAATACAATTTTTGCTTCTTGACCTACTGAATCAGGAGTCATGATTTCATATGTCAATTTATTTCTGAGGTATCCATGTTGATGTATTCCAGACTCATGACTAAAAGCATTCTTTCCAACCACTGCTTTGTTGTACTGAACTGGATAACCAGTTAATTTTGAAACAAGCCTTGATGTTTCTAATATCTCAGTTGTTTCGGCATTTATATCGACACCATATTGATCTTGCCTAGTTTTTACTGCCATTATTATTTCTTCAGTTGATGTATTTCCAGCTCTTTCACCTATACCATTTATAGCTCCCTCTATTTGTCGAGCACCTGCTGTAATGGCAGTCAAAGAGTTCGCTACAGCAAGGCCTAAATCATTATGGCAATGTGTAGAGATTATAATATCTTCATTTTTTCCTTTAACATCATCATAAACTCCCTTAAGCAACTCTAAATAATCAGATGGTGTTGCGTATCCTACAGTATCAGGTACATTAATTGTTGTAGCACCTTCTTCTACTGCTACTTTTAATATCTCAATAAGAAAATCTTTATCTGTTCTGGTTGCATCTTGAGCTGAAAATTCCACATCATCACAAAGTTTTTTTGCATACTTTACAGACTCTCTAGCATCTTTTAATACTTCTTCTTTACTTTTTCTTAACATATGCTCCATATGTATGTCAGATGTAGAAGTGAATACATGTATCCTAGATTTATCAGCTACCTTTATGGCTTCCCAAGCTTGTTCTATATCATCAGCTACGCATCTTGCAAGAGATGCAATAGTAGAGCCTTTTACATTATTTGCTATTAAATTTACTCCATCCCAATCTCCTGGAGATGAAGCTGCGAAACCTGCTTCAATAACATCAACCTTTAATTTTTCTAACTGTTGAGCTATTAATAGCTTTTCAGACGGAGTTAGAGCTATACCTGGACTCTGCTCACCATCCCTTAAGGTTGTGTCAAAAATTATTAGTTGATCTGAACTCATATATCTTTTTTAATATCCTTGGCATTCAAAAAAGGCATCATTTCTCTTAAATCTTTTCCAATATTTTCAAGCTGATGTTTAGAAGCCTCTTCTCTTTTTTGATTAAGAAAAGGAGCACCTTCTCTAGCTTGAGACATCCATTCTTTTGCAAATGCACCTGACTGTATTTCTTCAAGAACTTTTTTCATTTCTTTTTTTGTATCATCTGTAATTATTCTTGAACCTCTTGAAAAATCTCCATATTCTGCAGTATCTGATATGGAATGTCTCATCCATTCAAATCCACCTTCATACATAAGATCAACTATTAGTTTTACCTCATGTAAAGTTTCAAAATATGCACTTTCTGGTTGATACCCTGCTTCAACTAAAGTTTCAAAACCATTTCTAATTAACTCTGTTAAACCTCCACATAAAACAACTTGCTCACCAAATAAGTCGGTTTCTGTTTCTTCTTTGAATGTTGTCTTTAAAATTCCTGCTTTACCTCCACCAATAGCTGAAGAGTAGGAGAGTGCTAATTCAAATGTATTACCACTTACATCTTTATCCACAGCTACTAAACAAGGCATACCAGAATCTTCTTCATAAGTCCTTCTAAGTAAGTGACCAGGCCCTTTAGGAGCCACCATACCTATAGATATATCTTCACGAGGAACAATTTCACCAAAATGAATATTAAATCCATGTGCAAACAACAACGTAGAACCATCTTTCATATGTGGTGCAATGTCACTGTTATATATATCAGCCATAAGCTGATCGGGCAATAGAAGCATAACTACATCTGCCCCAGAGGTGGCATCTTCTACATTCTCAACTTTTAATCCCATATCAGATGCTCTTTTAAATGATTCAGAAGACTCTCTTAATCCTACAGTAACATCTACACCTGATTCATGTAGATTGAGTGCGTGGGCATGACCTTGGCTACCGAATCCAATTACAGTAACTTTTTTTGACTTAATTAAATCTTGGTCTATCGAATCATCATATATAATTTTAGTTACCATTTTTCCTCCTAAAGTTTAGTTTGGATGGCTATTCTTCCACCTCTAATCATTTCTATAATTCCATATGGTTTTAAAAGTTTTTCAAATTTAATTAGTTCTTTTGATGTTCCTGTTAATTCAAAAACTGCGTAGTCTTGACCCACATCAACTGACTTTGCTCCCGATAAAGAAGCTTTTTCAATAACAGAAGTTTGAGTTTCTTTGTTAATTGATACTTTCATAAGTAAAACTTCAGATTCAATAGTGTTATCTGGATCTAATTCAACTATCTTTATCACATTTACTAGCTTGTTTAATTGTTTTTTTACTTGCTCTACTGACTCAAGTTCCGTAACTATCGTCATCTTTGATCTACCTTCAATATTTGTTGGTCCTACAGATAAAGAATTAATATTAAATCCTCTTCTAGAAATAGTTAATGCAACCCTAGCTAATACTCCTGGCTTATCTTCAACTAGTACGCTTAGGATTCTTTCACTCATATGTTCTTCAAATCATCTTCATTTAAAAGTACTACATCGTTACTACCGCCTGCTGGAACCATTGGGAAGACCATATCGTCGGGGTCCACAACACAATCAACTAGTACAGGCCTGTCATTAACTTTAAACATTTCTTCGAACACTCTATTAACATCTGATTTTTCCACCATCCTAAGTCCAACTGCTCCCATAGCTTCAGCAAGAGCTACATAATCTGGCGTATGGTGAGTTAGTTCAGATGCTGAGAATCTATGATCATAAAATATTTTTTGCCACTGCCTTACCATACCGTGATTTCCATTGTTAAAAACTACTATCTTTAAAGGTATATTTTCAGTAGAAGCAGTAATTAATTCTTGGCAAGTCATTTGGAAACAACCATCTCCATCTAGAGCAAGAACTTGTTTATCAGGAAATGCAGCTTTTGCTCCTATTGCTGCTGGAAGTGAATATCCCATTGTTCCTAATCCTCCTGAATTTAACCAAGTGTTAGGGGAGGTAAATTTCCAATGAAGAGAAATCCACATTTGGTGTTGGCCAACTCCAGAAACAACAATGGAATCTTCTTCTGACATTTTTTGTAGCTCTTCTAGAACATATGGAACTTTAAGTGGACCTTTTTCTTCTTGGTTGTAACTTAAAGGATAACTTTTTTTCATTTCTTTTATCTCTTTAAGCCAATCTTTTGTATCTACTTCTGTATCTCCTAATGTTTCAATCAATCCTTTAATTACACTTTTTGCATCTCCAACAATAGGAACTTCTGGCTCCCTTACTTTACCTATTTCAGCAGGATCTATGTCAGCATGGATGACTTTGGCCTTTTGAGCAAAAAATTTAGGATTTGCGGTAACTCGGTCATCAAACCTTACTCCTAAAGCAATAAGTAAGTCAGAATTCTGTATTGAGGTAGTAGCTGTATAATTACCATGCATACCAGGCATTCCTATACATAAGTCGTTGCCATCCGGGAAAGCTCCTCTACCCATAAGAGTTGTAACTACAGGTATATTATATTTTGTAGACAACTCAAACAACTCTTGATTTGCTTTTGAATGTATTATTCCACCACCAACATATAGGATTGGTTTTTTAGAATTTTTTATTAACTCAACTGCTTGTTGGATCATTCTTGGGTTGGCTTCTAAGGTTGGTTTATATCCAGGTAGTTCTTCTAACTTAGGTTCTACCCAGCTAGTTTTGTCATTCAAAATATCTTTTGGAATATCTACTAAAACAGGGCCAGGCCTACCAGATGTAGCAATATGCTTAGCTTCAAGAAGTATCTGGGGAATTTCTTTCACGTCAGTAATTAGATAATTATGTTTTGTTGCTGAGATGGTTAAACCAACCGTGTAAGCTTCCTGGAATGCATCATTACCTATTGCTTCTGTTGCAACTTGTCCAGTTATTGCAAGCAAGGGGGTTGAGTCCATTAAAGCATTGTTCAATGATGTTATTAAGTTTGTTGCACCAGGTCCGGAGGTTGCTATTACTACTCCAAGTTCTCCTGTAGCTTGGGCATAGCCTTCGGCCATATGTCCAGCACCTTGTTCATGTCTTGCTAATATGTGTCTTATAGGGCTGTCATACAAAGGATCATAAGCAGGCAATATTGCACCACCTGGGAGTCCAAAAACCGTAGAAATTTTTAAATGTTCAAGGGTTCTAATTATTAATTCTGCTCCAGTTAACATTTCTTTTGTCATATCTATCCTCAAAAAAAAACCTCCTTAGTTTAAGGAGGCGCTCAATACATACTAATGAGCGCTACATAAGCACTAGCACTAATAAAGTAATTAAGATTTCTAATTTTTTCATTAGACTTAACTATAGTAAAACCTGATAGAAATGAAAGATATAAATCTATTAAATTATTTATCTGAAAACAATATAGACATACCCGATGGGTTTAATATATCTGTCGTTAGACTCCCTTCACAATTGAATAAATCTTTAGAAATAAATAGGGCAAAAGAAGAAAACAGACATGCAAATATGAAATTTACCTTCTCAGATCCAAATTATTCAGGATTAGGAGACAAATTTGAGTGGGCTGAATCTTGCATAATTGTCTCCTACTCATATATAAGTGAAGACAGCTCTAACTTAGGGTTTTTACCAGGGAGAGGCTCGATAGCTAGATTTGCAAAAGAAGATTTTTATATACCTTTAAAAGAATTTATAAATCAAATCAAGGAACATTTTAAAAAAAAGAATTTAAGAACAGCAGAGTTTATTGATAATCCAAAACATTATGACAGATTATTTTTTGAACAATCAGGTTTAGGCTGGCAAGGCAAAAGTACAATGATGCTTTCCCCAGGTAAAGGCCCATGGCAATTAATTGGAAATATATATGTAGAGAAAAAATTTGGTTTAGCGATTGAAAAAGATTATTCATGTGGAAGTTGCAATCTTTGTCAGATTTCATGCCCAACAGGTGCACTAGATGAGGATTTTATTTTAGATTCAAATAAGTGCATTTCATACTGGCTACAATCACCTGACATCATTCCACATGATATGAGAGAAAAAATTGGTAATAGGTTTTATGGGTGCGATGAATGTCTCATATCATGCCCACCGGGACAAGGAGTTGCAACTAATAATAATATTGATTCATCAGTTGATCTGGTACAAGTACTTAATAGTGATAGCTCCGATTTACTTGAATTATATAATTGGTTTTATATTCCAAAAAGAAATGGTGATTTTTTAAAAAGAAATGCAATTATTGCATTAGCTAATAACCCATCTAGCGATACTAAAGAGGTATTTATTAATTTATTAAAATCAAATTCTGATCTTGTAAGGTTATATTGCATTTGGGGATTATGGAAGATAGGAGAGTTTGAAGTCGTAAGCCAAAATTTAGATATTGAAAATGAGAAAAATGAAATGATTTTGGAGGAGTATCAAAGATTAAATGAAATGATTTACTCAAACAAATAATCTATCCTTAATCTATGGTTAAATTTTCAGATGACGTTACGCAAGGAGTAGAAAAGTCAGCTGCTCGTGCAATGTTGAGAGCTGTTGGGCTTAAAGATGAAGATTTTCAAAAGTTTCAAGTTGGTATAGTTTCTGCAGGAAATGAGGTTACACCCTGTAACTTAACTGGTCCAGAACTTTCAGAACACGCAAAAGAAGGGGTTAATGGAGATGTATCTGCCGGATTGATTTTTTCAACGATAGCTGTCTCAGACGGTATATCAATGGGACACGAAGGAATGAGAGCATCTTTAGTATCTCGGGAGGTAATTGCTGATTCTGTAGAGTTAGTAATGCATGCAGAAAGATTTGATGGGATGGTAACAATAGCTGGTTGCGATAAATCTTTACCTGGAATGTTGATGGCTTCAGCACGTATAAACAGGCCTTCCATATTTCTTTATGGAGGAAGTAGCTTACCGGGTGAATATAAAGGTAAAGATATATCTATAGTTGATGTATTTGAAGGAATAGGAGCATTGGAAAAAGGCTTAATCTCAGAAGAGGAATTATATGAAATAGAATGTGCTGCTTGCCCAGGGCAAGGATCTTGTGCAGGAATGTTCACAGCTAATACGATGGCATCAGTTGGTGAGGCTATTGGAATGAGCCTTCCAGGAACAGCTTCTATACAAGCTGAAGATCAAAGATTGAGAAAAGCAGCTAAGGAAACAGGAAATCAACTAAATTATTTGTTAAAAAATGATTTAAAACCTAGAGACATAATGACTAAAGAAGCTTTCCATAATGCAATAACTACAGTCTTGTCTCTTGGGGGAAGTACAAATGCAGTATTACACTTGTTAGCCATTGCTCATGAAGCAAAAGTTGATTTAACTATTGATATATTTGATGAACTTGCAAGAAATGTCCCACACCTTGCAGATATGAAACCATTTGGAAAATATCATATGGTCGACCTCGATAAGATTGGAGGAGTTCCTGTTGTGTCGAAAATACTTCTTGAGAATAAATTAATAGATCCAAATTGTATAACGGTGACTGGAAAAACAGTGGGAGAAAATTTAGAGAATATTAAAATACCTAAAGATCAAGATGTTGTTTATTTTCCTGATAATCCAATTTCTAAAGAGGGAGGTCTAGCAATATTAAGAGGATCTTTGTCACCTAATGGATCAGTTGTAAAGGTTGCAGGTATAGAAATTGATACGTTCAAAGGACCAGCAAATGTTTTTAACAGTGAACAGGAAGCATTGGATGCTCTTTTTAATAATAAAATTAAGAAAGGAGAGGTTGTTGTAATTAGAAATGAAGGGCCAAAAGGTGGGCCTGGAATGAGGGAGATGTTACAAATAACTGCGGCGATGAAAGGGGCAGGTCTAGGTAAAGATGTATTACTTATCACAGATGGCAGATTCTCTGGTGGGACGACTGGTTTATGCATTGGACATGTTACTCCTGAAAGTTTCGATAATGGACCAATTGCAATTTGTGAAACTGGTGATGAAATAAGCTTGGACTTGAAAAAAAGGGAACTAAATCTAAATGTTGATAAAGACGAAATAGACAAAAGATTAAAAAAATATACCAACCCTGAACCAAGGTACAATTCTGGAGTTCTAAATAAATATTCTAAATTAGTTACAGGTGCTGATAGGGGAGCTGTTACAGGTTAGTTATTTTACATGCTATTTATTTCTGATGTACATCACGGCTTAGATTCCTTAAAACTTCTTCCAAAAACTAAAGAGCCCTTAGTTATATTAGGAGATTTAATTAATTGGATTGATTACAGAAATGGGGACGGCATAGCGAAAGATGTTTTTGGAGATGCTAATTTAAATAGACTTATGGAACTTAGAAAAGACCATAATTTTGAGGAGAGAAAAAATTTATGGCAGGAACTTTTTTCAGATGATCCAGAAGGAAAACAGCAAAAAATAGAAGATGCAATAGAAAGACAATACTTAGAAGTATTTGATATTTTAAAAGATTATGAAGTATGGATGATTCCAGGAAATGTTGATTCTCTCAAAATATTTGAATCTGTAAAAACGAGTAATGTAACTAATGTTGATGGTCAAGTTCATAAATATAAAGATAACAAGATAGGTTTTGCTGGAGGTGGTGTTCCAACACCAATAAAAGCCAGAGGTGAAATATCAGAAGAAGATTTTGAAGTTAAATTAAACAATTTAATTGATGTCGATATTATATGTACACATGCTCCTCCACTTGTAGATGAATTGATTATTGATGTAATCACAAACAAAAAAGAACAAGGTTGGGATAGTTTAGAAAAATATATTCGAGTTCATCAACCTAAACTTTCTTTATTCGGAGATGTACACCAACCAAAAGCTACGAAATGGACTTTAGGCAAAACTATTTGCATAAATGTGGGTTATTTCAGAGCAAATAATCATTATTTAGAATTATCATCTATAGATATATGAATGTTTTAACATTTGATGTCGGTGGTACCACCATTAAATATGGTTTAGTCTCCGATAAATTGGAAATAATTAGTAAAGATGTTTTTAAAGTGCCTAAAAATGAAAACGACTTTATAAAACTGATTAACTCTGTTCAAGAAAATCACTATGAAAACTTTGAAAAAATATCAATTGCAATGCCAGGATTTATAAACAAGAAAGAAAGTAAATATTTATATGGTACAAATATAAAGTTTGAAATTGATTTTAAAAAATTAGCAAACTTTGATTTAGAAAACTTTTATTTAGATAATGATGGAAATGTAGCAGCCTATGCAGAATATATTGAAAAATATAAAGGGAAATATTCTAATTTATTAATGCTTACGTTCGGAACAGGTATTGGTGGTGGAATAGTAATTAATGAAAAAATATATAGAGGAACGGGTAGTGCTGGCGAGTTAGGCCATGTAATGGTCTCAGATAATCAAAATATTGTATGTAATTGTGGAAAATCCGGATGTCTAGAAGCAATTGTTTCAGCAAAGAATTGGACCAAGAAATGTGAAGAATTAAGTAAGGTTGATAAGGATTCAGACTTATCAAAAGCTTTTTCTCAACTAGGAATTGGCTCAATACTTTTTGATACATCTATTGAATTAACTCCAAGAGAACATGAAGAAAGAGAGAGAATTATATTTTATATTGGAAGAGGATTAGTTTCACTGTTTGAGATATTTAACAATGAAATATTTATTTTAGGAGGCAGCATGTCTGATAATCCTTATAATCTAGTTGACCTACTCGAAGAACATCTTGAAAAGAACTATGAATTTAAAGCACGAGTATTTCTAAAGATTGAAATATGTAATTTTAAATCAGATTCAGGAATCCTAGGTTCAGCAATACTTGCTTTGAATGAGTAGTCAAAAGAAATCTGTATTACTGCCTGGATCATTTTTTGAAAAAGACAGTCAGAAGAAATTAGATTATTTAAAATCAAAAAATTTAGATACTGTCTATGTTTCTGATCATAGTGTTAATCCAGCAGATGATAAATTAGCTATGTATGAAATAAGACATGCAGTAAGTTCTTTACAAGACTATGAAGATAGAAATTTCAATATTGGTACTGCAGTATTAAACATCAATAAAAGAAAAATTGATAATTTAATTACAGAATACTTAAATCCTTTTTTAGATATTGAGAAATTTAAGTTAGGCCTTGGTGTAGGCGATAATAAATATCAGAAAAATTTACCAAATTACTCAAATAACATAGAAGATGTTATTTCATATTTATTAGAAAATTTTGAAATATCTAAAGATGGCAAGAATATATTTATAGGTAGCAATTCAAATCAAAATATAAAAATAATGAATAAATATTCAGTTGGTATAAATCAATGGTTAGGTTCAATAAATGAACTTTACAAAACAAGAGACAAATATAAAAAAATAGATAAGCCAAGGGGATCTATTAGTTTATGCGTAAATAAAGATTTATATTTAAAAAACAAAATAATTTTTGATGATATCGAATTAATTTTTCTTATTAAAGAAGGAACATCTGAAAATTTCTTCCCTCAAGTAGACCATTTTTTTTAAATGAGCAACTTAGAGTGATAGAATAACATATGATAGATTTACGTTCAGATACAGTCACCAAGCCTTCTAAAGAAATGTTGAATGTAATACTTCAATCAGAAGTAGGGGATGATGAATATAAAGAAGATCCAACTGCAAATGACTTAGAGGATTTTTGTGCAGAACTTTTAGGATTTGAATCAGGCTTGTTTGTTAGTTCTGGGACAATGGGAAATCAGATATCTTTACTTAATCATACAAACCCTGGCGAAGAAGTAATTACAACTTCCGATTCCCACATAAAGAATTATGAACATGGAGCTGCATCATTTTTATCTCGGATACAATTCAGGGATGTTAATAATGTTGATGGCGTGATTAGTGAAGAAGACTTAAATCAAACACTTGAAAATTCAAAAGTACATAAACCGAAAATATCATTAATTAGTATTGAAAACACACATCTCGCCTCAGGGGGAAGTATTGTTCCCTTTGATAGTATCAAATCAATCTCTTCTATAGCAAAAGAAAATAATTTAAAACTACATATTGATGGGGCAAGAGTCTGGCATGCTATCTTAGAGGAAAACAAAGGTTATGACTACGGAAAGTATTGCGATAGTCTGACTTTTTGTTTTTCTAAGGCGTTAGGTGCGCCAATAGGCTCAATGTTGCTTGGTACTAAAGATTTTATAGAGAATTCAAGAGAATATAGAAAAAAACTTGGGGGAGGAATGAGACAGATTGGGATTATTGCTTCTGCAGCAAAATTTGCATTAATTAATAGAGAAGAGCTACTTAAAGATCATGAAAAAGCACAATATGTATATAAGAAGCTTACTGAAAATAGAGACAATACCAATGTAATCCATGAGATTGAATATAAAGGTACAAATATGATATTTCTAATTTTCCAAGATAATTTATCAGCTAATAAGTTCATAGAAAAACTTGAAGAAAATAACATTAAAACAGGACTGATTAAAAAAAATATCGTAAGAATTGTATTACATAAAGACGTTAATGAAAAAGATTTAGACGGAATAGTAGAGGCTGTTAATTATTCTTCTTCGTAACGACGCTCTTCATTCCATTCAGTAATCGATTTTTCTGATAAATTAATTAAAACAAAAAGACCTGAAAGAGTAATAGCATTTGTAATTAATATATTTGAAATTAATGTAAGAGAACAATTATCAATGCAGAAAGCATTTCCAAGTATATAACCAATATATGTTGAAAAACTAATAACTAACAAATAAAAAATTAATTTAGTTTTCTTGCTAAATATCATATGGATATTAAGTTTACCTTAGTATGAATTTTGTTAATCCCTGGCTTTCAATAATGAGTTTTGTTTATTTTATTTTTGCCGGTTTCATCTCTTTTGTTATTAGTAAGAAACTTGTCGATTTATATTTAGAAAAAGTTGAAACAAAGTTTTTAAAATCTTTTGAACCAATAATTGGTATAGTTGCTTTTTGTGGTTCTTTCGGATTTAGTTTAATAATTTTATATTATATACTCACTTAATCAAGGTTGGGATGAATAGTAAGTTTGTCTTTTACTATTTCATGAATACTGCAATGATCAGGTTTGTTGTTATTAAAATTTTTATCGTCTAATTCGTAAAATGTAAATGACCTTATAGTGTCTTGGTGGCTAACAAAAACACAGTTGTTAGTTTTTATATATTCCCTTTTTACTCTTTTGTACACATCTTGATAAGTCTCTTCAGTTGTCTTAATTTTTAACGGATCATCTATATATAATTTGTATTCTTCTGATTGACTAAACTCACTAAATGTTCTTCCTTTCCAATTCTTTACTCCACCCCATTCAATTAGATTATTTGTATAGGTAACTTCTATATTTAATAATTTTGATAAAGGCTCAGCAGTTTGTCTTGCACGAAGAAGAGGCGAGCAATAAATATTTTTTATATCAAAATTATCAGCGATGTACTTGGCTGCCTTTATTGCTTGCTCCTGTCCTTTATCGCTTAATTGATAACCAATTAAATCGCCATAAAAAATATCTTTGTTATTTTTTACCTCTCCATGTCTTAAAAATAATTTGCTCACAATTACAGCGTAGTTTCTAATTATATTAAAATCTTCATATGGGTTTGAATAAAAAAGAAGAAGAAATACTAAAACAAATTGAGATGGGTTTAAGCGAAGATGACCCAAAACTTGAAAAAGCTGTAGAGTCTTTAACACTTTCAAATTTTTCAAGAAGTAGATCAATTATTTCAGGAATTGTATTTATTGTTGGATTTTTTATGATGATTGGTTCGTATATTGTTCAACCAGTTGTTGCTGTTATAGGTTTTGTATTAATGGCATTATCTGGATACGTCTTTGTAACGAATACAAGAGCACTTCTTAAAGCTGAAAATATTACTGAGTGGAATTTTAAGCAAATTTTTAATCTATTAAGAAATAAAGATAGCTCTAGACAAAATAAATAGAATAAATTAAATTAAATAATACATCATTTTTTTAAGGAGTAAGGATTTTGAAGAAAGATGCATTTACATCTAAACAAGCATGCTATTTATCAGCATGCACTTCGCATCAATTAAGGTATTGGGATAAAGTAGGATTAGTTTCTCCAACAATTCAGTCATCAAATGGAAAACCAGGGGTTCCCAAGCTCTATTCATTTAGAGATATTGTTTCACTAAGGGTTATTAAAACTCTTTTAGACAACGGCATGAGTATTCAAAGAGTTAGGAGAGCGTGGAAATATTTAACAAGGAATGGAAACCTTGAAGATCAACTATCAGAAGTAAAACTTGTCTCTGACGGTGAAACTATTTACACAGTAGAGGACGATAAAGTTTTTGATGCATTGAAATCAGGTCAACTTGCTTTTTTTGAAACAATTGACGAAGTTACAAAAGAAGTTAGAGAAGATGTTTCTAAATTTGAATTAGATAAAGAAAGATTTTTAAATTTACTGACTAAAGTAGAAGAGGATGTACTTAGTCAACAAAAGCAAGCATAGTAAAAATAAAAAAAATAATATTATCTATGAATAATTTTAATTCTCATCGCACATTAATTTTAAATTCTACTTTCCAACCCCTTTCAATTCGTTCTAATATATTCATAAGAGATTTCAACACGTGTCAGTATTGTGGGAACAGTGCTGAGTCAATAGATCATATAATTCCAAAATCAAAAGGTGGTGAAAATGTTTGGTCAAATGTTGTTGCTTGCTGTAAGAAATGTAATTTAATTAAAGCTGATAAATTATTAAATCAAACAATCTTGAAACTAAAAAACTTTCCTATTAAACCAGAAGGTAATTTTTGGATTAAAACAATTATTGGCTCTAACCCTGATCCTGAATGGAAAGAGTATCTAATTTCAGCATAATTTTTTTTGTCTTTTTGTGTTGCATTGTGTCAGAAAGTGTCATATAATGTCTAAAAGTGGTTCAAGGCACGAAAGGCGGAGAAAAAGTGTTCCTTGGTGAATTTAGACATACGATGGATTCGAAGGGAAGGGTAGTAATTCCTTCGAAATTCAGAAAAGAGCTTCAACAGGGCTGTGTGGTCACTAAGGGACTTGATAACTGTCTTCAGGTTCTTACTAAGAAAAATTGGTTGGATGAATCTGAAAAGATGGCTTCCCTTCCTTCTACAGAAAAAACATCAAGACAATTACGTAGGGCTTTATTCAGCGGAGCTATAGATTCTAAATTAGATTCTGCAGGAAGAATACAAATACCTGAAAATCTTAGAAAATATAGTGAAATTGGAATAAATGATGACGTAACTGTTACAGGATCAGGCCCTGTTATTGAAATATGGTCGACAAAAGTTTGGAAAAAAATTCAAAATGACGCTGATAAAGCATTTGCAAATATTAATGAAGTGAAAGGATAAGTTCATAGCCAGCTCTCTAGACAACTAAATTGGAATACCCTTACTCCGCCCAACTTTCCAATTGGTGCCAGTACTAGAGAGCTGGGTATGAATACAAACAGGGCCGAGTATTTGCCACATGAAGGCGTTATGTTGGAAGAGATTTCTTCCATAATTAAAGATGTACCAACTGGAAATTTTGTAGATGCTACTTACGGCTACGGTTCACATTTTAATTTGTCTTCTATTCATGATCATTTAAATTTTATAGGTTTTGATAGAGATTTAGAATCAATTAACAATAGCAATAATGTTCATAATGTTTATCATTTAAATTTTTCTGATATATATAAATTTTTATCTCAAAATAATTACCTTCCTTTGAGTGGAATTTTGTATGACTTTGGTTTATCTTCTCATCAGATTGATTCAAATCATAGAGGATTTTCTTTTCAAAATAATTCGCCACTCGATGGCCATAAAAGAAGCCTTGCCAAGACAGAATCCAATCTTTACTGAAAAAACAATTAGAAGAATTTTTCAAGCTTTAAGAATTGAAGTTAACGATGAATTAAATGAAATCAAGGTATCACTTAATTCAATTAAAAAATCTATAAAGAAGAAGGGAATAATTATTTGTATTTCTTATCACTCTCTAGAAGATAAAATAGTCAAAAATTTTTTTAACGAACTAACTACTTTTTGTATTTGCGAACCCAGTATTCCAATTTGTAAATGTGATATTGAGCAACAATTTTCTTATCCATCAAAAAAAAAGTATATACCAACAGAAAAAGAGAAAGAATCTAATCCAAGGTCAAAATCAGCAATTATGAGATATGTGGTTAAATTATGAAAAGGTCCATATTTTTTACCTCAATATATGTAGTAATTTTCATTGTTGTTTCAGTACCTCTTATATTGAATATAAAAATTAATGAAGTGTCTAATAAAATAGACGAAATAAATACTCAGATATATTTTTTAGAAAGACGTAAGAATTCAATTGACTTAAAACATCATGAAAGTTATTCAATAAGCAGTATAGAAAAATTAGCTAAGAGTCATTCTTATAAAAGATTAGAAATATCACAAAAAATAAATAAGTTAGAAATACCTTATAAATTAAAAAATGAAGGAAATGAAAAAATTGCAATATTAGGTTTCGGTAAATAATCATGAATTTAAAAAAAATAAAGTTAAGCAGTTTGTTTATAATTTTAAATACCTTTGTTCTATTTACCTCAGTTTTATTTATAGAAGAAATATATAAACTTCAGTTTTCAGAATCAGAATATTTTAAAAATCAAGCACTATCAAATCGTCAAAAAGTTGAGGTAATAGAAGCAAAAAGAGGTTCAATTCTTGATAGGGAATTTAATGAAGTTTCAGAAACTATCAATGCTTTTAATATTGGAATCTATCCAGAGAAAATTGATGATAAAGAATTAGTTTCTGAACTTTTGGCTCCTTTATTACAGCTTGATAAAGCAGCAATATTTGAAAGACTAAATA